>Ga0209824_10001377_pt1 | contig 13709 bp, 15 predicted proteins | sample VDWuncwatermetaG_FD_184124 | JGI IMG/M metagenome (GOLD analysis project Ga0209824, IMG submission 184124) | Wastewater microbial communities from Netherlands to study Microbial Dark Matter (Phase II) - VDW unchlorinated drinking water (SPAdes)... ... | reverse complement strand
AGCGTAGAGTGAGCGGAAACGCTCGAAAGGGTGTGGTTTGTAGTGTGCGCCATGCGCACAAAACAAATTTCTAAAAAAAACAGTTTAACCACCAAGTCATTCCATTTCTAAATCAATAGTGAAATAAATAACGCCGTTCGCCCTGAGCTTGTCGAAGGGCAATTGCACGGTGAAATGTGGTTCGACAAGCTCACCACGAACGGTTTAGGGTTTGAAAATTAATTTATTATCGAAGTAGAAATGGAATCACCAAGTTCACCAAGGCGCACCAAGGTTCGTAGCCCGGATGGAGCGAAGCGCAATCCGGGAGCGCGGCGAGTTTCAACTTTTACCGCCCCGGGCGGCAAAATGCGCCGCATAAGCATTGGCTAAGCGGCAAAAGTCCGCCGCAAGCCATGCTAAATTGCGCTACGCTTCATCCGGGCTACGGGGCTACGATCACTTTGTGCTTCTTGGTGTTCTTGGTGACTTGGTGGTTCAAATACGGTTTTTAGGTTGACCCAAACCATGAGCGACGAGTTACCCGAGCACATCGGCAAATACCAGATCATCCGCCAGATCGGCAAGGGTGCGACCAGCCAGGTTTTTCTGGGGGTCGATCCGTTGACCGAGCAGCAGGTCGCGATCAAGCTGATCAATTTTGGCAAGCCGCAGGACGCGCGCTCCGCCAAGGTGATCCGCAAGCTGTTGCTGACCGAAGTGTCGCTCGCGGGCAAGCTGCAACACCCGCATATCGTCGCTATCTATGATGCGGCGATTACCGGAGACGGCGGTTACTTGGCGATGGAATACGTGGCGGGGGGAACCTTGGAGCGGCATATTTCCGCCGATACCTTGTTGCCGATCGCCGGCGTGGTCGAGATCGTTTTCAAGTGTTGTAAGGCGCTCGATTATGCGTATCGCAACGGCGTGATCCACCGCGACATCAAGCCCGCCAACATCCTCATGGGCGGCCCCAATACCAGCGACATCAAGGTCAGCGATTTTGGCGCGGCGCAAGTATTGTTCAGGGATTCCACACAGATCAGCCGTATCGGCTCGCCCTTGTATATGTCGCCGCAGCAGGCCGCCGAAGAAAGCCCGCTCAACCATCAGACCGACATTTTTTCGCTGGGCGTGGTGATGTACCAACTGCTTTGCGGCAAACTGCCGTTCAACGCCAAAAGCTTGGCGGCGATGCTCTACCAGATCATCCATGTTGATCCGCCCGCTCCCAGCACGTTTCGCCCGGAAATCCCCGCGTCGCTGGACCGCATCGTCGCCAAAATGCTGCAAAAAACCCTCGTGGCGCGTTACCTGAGCTGGGATGAGCTGACGCATGATTTGGCCGCTGTCGGCGCGTTTGCGGTGGACGAGCGCAATATCGCCGATAGCGAAAAATTCAGCCTGTTGCGAGAAATGAATTTCTTTGACGGCTTCGACGATGTGGAATTGTGGGAAGTGTTGCACATCAGTTACTGGAACAAATATCCGCCGCGCAAGAAAATCATCGAAGAAGGCGGCAAAGGCGACAGCTTCTACATGCTGGCGGGGGGAGAAGTTAAAATTCTCAAAGACAGCAATTTGATCACCACGCTCAAAGCGGGCGATTGCTTCGGCGAAATGGCGTATTTGTCGCGGCCCGCAATGCCGCGCTCGGCCTCGGTAGAAACTGTCGGCGAAGTGACGGTGATGGAAATCAGCGCCGAAGCGCTCGACCGCGCCTCGGATAATTGCCAGTTGGCGTTCAACAAGGCGTTCCTCAACATCCTGGTGCAACGCCTGCACCACGCCGACATCCAGATGACCAACATGTTTAATGCTTATAAGGTGTAAACCTGAAAAAGCAGCTTAACCACCAAGTCACCAAGAACACCAAGAAGCACAAAGGAAGCGTAGAATTTTAGCTTTTGTAGGTCGGGCTATGCCCGACATCGTGCCGCCATCAACTTGCAGGGTTGTCGGGCATAGCCCGACCTACAAGGGCAACCCGCCTAATAGGGCATGTTTGGTTGGCTTGTTAGCAATACAGTATCATCGACAATAGCCATGAGCGACACACCCAAGAAAATCGGCCGCTACGAAATCACCCGGCAAATCGGCAAGGGGGCGAGCAGCCGCGTTTTTCTAGGTTACGATCCTTTTGCCGATCTTAATGTCGCGATCAAACTCATCGACTTCGGCGAAAGCGCGAATGCCCAGGATGATAAAGTCATCCGAAAATTATTGCTGACCGAAGCCTCGTTGGCGGGCAAGCTCAAACACCCGCATATCGTCACCATCTACGATGCGTCGATAGAGGAGGGCGGCGGTTATTTGGCGATGGAGTATGTCGATGGTGGGACGCTGGAACAGCACACCACCCCTCAAACACTGTTGCCGATGGCGGACTTGATCGAGATTATATTCAAATGCTGCAACGCCCTCGATTACGCCTACCGCAACGGCGTGATCCACCGCGACATCAAGCCCGCCAATATACTCATCTGCGGCCCGGCCGACATCAAGATCAGCGATTTTGGCGCGGCGCAATTGACCCGCGGCGATTCCACCCAAATCTGCAACATCGGCTCGCCCTCCTATATGTCGCCGCAGCAGGCCGCCGAGCAAAACCCGCTCAACCACCAGACGGATATATTTTCGCTGGGGGTGGTGATGTACCAACTGCTGTGCGGCAAACTGCCTTTCAAGGCGCACAGCGTCGCCGCGACGCTCTACCAGATCATCCACATCGACCCGCCGCCACCGAGCAGTTGCCGCGCCGAAATTCCGGTAGAGCTGGATTGGATTATCGCCAGAGCACTGCAAAAAAAATTGAGCGACCGCTACCCGAGTTGGGAAGCGTTTTCGAAAGACCTCGCGGCGATGGGAAATTTTGCGGTCGACCCGCAGAATATCGCCGACAGCGAAAAATTCAGCTCGCTGCGCAAGCTGTCTTTTTTCAGCGAGTTTGGCGATGTGGAGTTGTGGGAAGTGCTGCGGCTCAGCCATTGGAGCAAGCATCCGGCCAAAACTCCCCTTTTGGCGGAAGGCAAGGCGGGCGATAGTTTTTATATTCTGGCGGCAGGCTCGGTCAAAGTGTTCAAGGGGAAAAGAACCTTGGGCGTGCTGGTCGCGGGCGCGAGCTTTGGCGAAATGGCCTACGTGTCGCGTCCCGCCACGCCGCGCTCGGCTTCGGTGGAGGCGATAGAAGATGTCACCGTGATCGAAATACTGGCGGGCGACCTGGACCGGGCTACCGAGAATTGCCAGTTGGCGTTCAACAAAACATTTTTGAGAATCTTGGCGAATCGGCTGGCCAATGCCAACACGCTGTTTTCCAGGGAATATCAGAGCTAATTCCATTATCATCAAAACCGCCCCGCGCGAGATTCGCAGATTAGATTTTGGCGCGTTTACGCGCCCTTGCGAGTTGCCTTTGTAGGGCGGGCTTCGCCCGCCAAACCCGGCGAGTCGTCAGGCATAGCCCGACCTACAAAAAATGCGGCACTGCGGTAGAATGACCGTTTTCAAAATTTGTCCCCATGATTACCATCGCCCTCTCCAAAGGACGCATCTACGACGATACCGCGCCGCTGCTCAAAGCTGCCGGCATCGTCTCTCGAGACAATCCCGAAACCTCGCGCAAGCTCATCCTCGCCACCAACCGCCAGGACGTGCGCCTCATCATCGTGCGCGCCTCCGACGTGCCGACCTACGTGCAATACGGCGGCGCGGATCTGGGCGTTGCGGGCAAAGACGTGTTGCTCGAACACGGCGGCGCGGGGTTATACCAGCCGCTGGATTTGAGCATCGCGCGTTGCCGCATGATGGTGGCGGTGCCGGAGGATTTTGATTACGCCGCCGCCGTGCGCCAAGGGGCGCGGCTCAAAGTCGCCACCAAATACGTGAACGTTGCGCGCGAGCATTTTGCCGCCAAGGGCATGCACGTCGACCTCATCAAGCTTTACGGCTCGATGGAGCTCGCGCCGCTGGTGGGTCTGGCCGATGCGATTGTGGATTTGGTGTCCAGCGGCAACACGCTCAAAGCCAACCACCTCAAGGCCGTCGAAGAAATCATGCCGATCTCGGCGCGACTCATCGTCAACCAGGCCGCGCTCAAATTAAAGCGCGAAAAAATCCAGCCGCTGCTCGATGCTTTTGCGGCGGCGGTTTCGTAGGGCGGGTTCCACCCGCCATCGCACTGGTTCGGCGGGTGGAACCCGCCCTGCGCGGTTTTGTAGGAGTGGCTCATTTGCAAATTAACCCGCGATGCAATTGGTTGCTACGTTAAACCCAGATGATCCACTAGCCGAAACGAGACCCAGAAATGCCCGTTCGTGGTGACCCTTCGGCTACGCTCAGGACTAAAGGCCTTGTCGAACCACAAGGCACTCCTGAGTTCATCGAAGGGCACCCTTCAACAGGCTCAGCGCGAATGGTTTCTAGTTTAATGGATAATCTGGGCTAAAATTCCCCCAACAAATAATTGCCATGCTAAACATCAAACGTCTCTCCTCTCTCGATGCCGGTTTCGACGCATCGCTCACGCAACTGCTCGCTTTCGAGGGCGCGCAGGATGCCGCGGTGGATGCCACCGTCGCCGCCATCCTTGCCGATGTCAAACAACGCGGCGATGCGGCGGTGTTGGAATACACGCGTCGTTTCGACAAGATCGAAGCCTCTTCCGTAGCCGCACTCGAATTGCCGAAAAGCCAATTAAATAGCGCGTTACAGGCGCTCCCGCTCGCACAGCGCAGCGCCCTCGAAGCCGCCGCAAACCGCGTCCGCAGCTACCACGAAAAGCAACTCGCGCAAAACGGAAGCTCGTGGCAATACCTGGATGACGACGGCAATGTGCTCGGCCAGAAAATCACCGCGCTAGATCGCGTCGGCCTTTATGTCCCTGGCGGCAAAGCCTCCTACCCCTCATCGGTATTGATGAACGCGCTCCCCGCAAAAGTCGCCGGGGTCACTGAGCTCATCATGGTCGTGCCCACCCCCGGCGGCGAACAAAATCCCTTGGTGCTCGCCGCCGCCGCAATTTGCAAGGTGGATCGCGTGTTCACCATCGGCGGCGCACAAGCGGTCGCCGCGCTCGCTTACGGCACGGCCAGCATTCCTGCCGTCGATAAAATCGTCGGCCCCGGCAACGCCTATGTCGCTGCCGCCAAACGCCGCGTTTTCGGCGTGGTCGGCATCGACATGATCGCAGGTCCCTCGGAAATCCTCGTTATCTGCGACGGCACCACCGACCCCGACTGGATCGCCATGGATTTATTTTCGCAAGCCGAACACGACGAACTCGCGCAGTCCATCCTGCTTTCCCCCGACGCAGCCTTTCTCGACAAGGTAGCCGCGAGTATGGAAAAATTGCTCCCCACCTTGCCGCGCAAAGACATCATTAAAACCGCCATCGAAAATCGCGGCGCGCTCATCCTCGTCAAAAATTTAGATCAAGCCTGCGACATCAGTAACCGCATCGCCCCCGAACATTTAGAACTCTCCGTCGAGCAACCCGAAAAATGGGCCGATAAAATTAAACACGCCGGCGCGATTTTCATGGGATGCCACACCTCCGAAGCCATCGGCGACTACTGCGCCGGTCCCAACCACGTCCTCCCCACCTCGCGCACCGCGCGCTTCTCATCGCCGCTCGGCGTTTATGATTTTCAAAAACGCTCAAGCCTCATCCAAGTCTCGCAGCCAGGCGCGCAAAGCCTCGGCGCAATCGCCGTGACGCTGGCGAACGGCGAAGGCTTGCAAGCGCACGCGCAATCGGCGCGGTACCGGATGAAGAAAATATAGCTGGTAACAAATCCAGCTATTTTTTTGTTGTTCTTTCTTTTTCAGTTAGACCCATCAAGGTTATATGAAAATTGACAAAGCGTATGAAGGGCGAGAGCACTCTGCGGTCAAACATGCTCTGTTGGAAGGCTATTTGGAAAAATTACTTTTCATAAAAGGAATGTCCGGTACCAAAGAGATAACTTATGTGGATTGCTTTGCTGGTCCTTATCAAGATGAAAGAGACGATATTCAAGCAACCTCTATTGCTAAATCGCTTGGTATTCTAAAAAAAGTGAGAGATGCTCTCGCTACTCAGAAAAAATATGTGTTGATGCGCGCAATTTATGTCGAAGTAAAGTCTAAGCGATATGAGAGACTTAGTTCGTATCTTGCTGGTAACACCCCAAACGGCATAAAAACTTTCCACATCTATGGGGATTACTCAGAAAAAGCAGATGAAATTTTAGAGAAGTGTGGTGACAAAGCCTTTACGTTTTTCTTTATCGATCCTGAAGGCTGGACTGATGTCGGGATACCTCGGCTGGGAAAATTATTGGCACGACCTAAGTCTGAATTTTTGATTACCTTTATGTATGATTTTGTGAATCGGTTTGTTGAGAAAGCGGATCTTCGTGACCAGATTGCTGCAATGTTGGGCAATTTAAGCGAAGAGGAGTATCAAAATTTTGAAAACTTGTTACCAAAGGAAAGAGAAAGATTTATTGTCCATAAATATCGCGATCAAATTAAGGCGGCAATGAAATTCGATGAATTACAGTCAAGGTCTTATCATGCGGCGGTAAAAGATAAAGATAAGGAAAAAACAAAATATCATCTGGTTTATGGAACGCGTCATCCTAAGGGGATTATCGTGTTTGCAGAACAATCGGCAAAAGTTGAAATCGTTGAGCGCGTGATCCGTAGGCAGATAAAACATAATGCCGATCTCAATCTATCACTATTTGAAGCGGAAGAAGAAGCTGGATTGATGGATGAGGCTAGGGCGGAACCGGAGGACGTTAAACAATACTGGTTAAAACATTTACGTGAGGAGGCAGTCATTTTCAATGAAGCAATGCTTGCAGATATGCTCGAAGATACGGATTGGCTTGTCAGTGATTTTGAAGAAGCCTTCAAACAGTTGTTGATGGAGCACAAGGTTGAAAATCTAGATGCTGGAGTTGGGAAACGCACGGCACATCCAGTTAATTTTAAAAAAGGCGAAAGACTCAGGAGGTGTGTATGACTACCGCAACTACAATTGAATGGACTGAGCAGACATGGAATCCGACTACTGGCTGCACAAAAATTTCACCGGGTTGCAAACATTGTTACGCAGAGACGATGGCAAGACGACTTCAAGCTATGGGTGTCAGAGGCTACGAGAACGGATTTAATCTCAGCATTTTGCCGGAGCGGTTAATACAGCCGTTGCAGCGACGTAAGCCGACAGTTTACTTTGTTAATTCTATGAGTGATCTGTTTCATAACGACATCCATTTTGAATTTTTGGATCAGGTCTTTGACGTAATTAATCGTACACCGCAACATACTTATCAAATATTAACTAAACGAGCACCAAGAATGAGGAAGTATTTCATGTCGGGTAAGCGGGAAGTGCCTGAAAATGTTTGGTTGGGCGTATCGGTGGAGAATCGAAAATACGGATTGCCGCGTATCGATGAACTGAGGGAGATTGGCGCGAGCATCAGATTTCTTTCAGTGGAGCCATTACTGGAAGATGTGGGGCATCTTGATCTTAGCGGCATCCATTGGGTAATTGTCGGCGGGGAATCTGGACCAAAGGCTAGGCCGATGAAGCCGGAGTGGGTGAAGTCGATAAAAGAACAATGCGAGCAGAGTAACGTGGCGTTTTTCTTCAAACAATGGGGTGGTTGGGGAGCTGATGGCAAAAAGCGCGCAAAAAAAGAAAATGGACGGTTATTTGCCGGAAAGACATGGGATGAGATGCCCGTCATCCTTGGTTGAAAACTTGAGTAATCCCTCGAATAAATTCTGGTCAAAAACCACCCAGCAACTCACTCCCTATGTGCCGGGGGAGCAGCCTAAGCTCGCCAATCTGATCAAGCTCAACACCAACGAGAACCCTTATCCGCCCAGCCCCAAGGCGGTTGCGGCGATGCGCGCGGAGGTGGGCGAGGCAGGGGAGACATTGCGGCTTTATCCCGACCCGAACAGCGACAAGTTGCGCGAGGCGATCGCCCAATATCATGGCTTGGAAGCGAATCAGGTGTTCGTCGGCAACGGTTCGGATGAGGTGTTGGCGCATATTTTTCTGGCCTTGCTCAAGCACGATTTGCCGATTTTATTTCCCGATATTACTTACAGTTTTTATCCGGTGTATTGCGGTTTGTATGGGGTGAAATTTGAGACGGTGGCGTTGGATGCGGCGTTTCAAATCCGGGTCGGCGATTATCAAAAAGCCAACGGGGGAATTATTTTTCCGAACCCGAATGCGCCGACGGGGTGTGCGCTTGCCTTGGTCGAGATCGAAAAATTGCTGCAATTTAATACCGATTCGGTGGTGGTGATCGACGAGGCGTATGTGGATTTTGGGGCGGAATCGGCGGTGGATTTGGTGGCGCGTTACCCGCAGTTGTTGGTGGTGCATACGCTGTCCAAAGCGCGCTCGTTGGCGGGGTTGCGCGTGGGCTATGCGGTGGGGGACGCGGGTTTGATCGAGGGCTTGAACCGGGTGAAAGACAGCTTCAATTCGTATCCGCTGGGGCGCGTGGCGCAAGCGGGGGCGGCGGCGGCGATGTTGGATCGCGACTATTTTGATGCGACCCGCGACAAGGTCATCGCGAGCCGTGATCGGTTGGTGGTCGGCTTGCAGCAACTGGGTTTCGAGGTGTTGCCGTCTGCCGCAAATTTTATTTTTGCCCGGCATCCGCAACGTGAGGGTGCGGCCTTGAGCGCGGCTTTGCGCGAGCGCAGCATCATCGTGCGCCACTTCAAAAACCCCGCTAGGATTGCGCCGTTTTTGCGGATTACCATCGGCACTGAAACACAGTGCGATGCCCTCGTAGCGGCACTGCGCGAGATTTTGCGATAGAATGTGCGGCGTTGTAGGAGCGGGCTTGCCCGCGATAGATTTCCGGCGACAAGCCGCAGCAATCGCGGGCAAGCCCGCTCCTACGGGGTGTCAAACATTTTTTTTAGAATATCTCCCAAATGAGAATAGCTGAGTTTAATCGCAACACTAACGAAACCCAGATCAGCGTCAAGCTCAATCTGGATGGCACGGGTGTGTCCGCGCTCAACACCGGCTTGCCTTTTCTTGACCACATGCTCGATCAGGTGGTGCGTCACGGGATGATTGATCTGGAGATTGTCGCGCAAGGCGATTTGCATATCGACGCGCATCACACCGTCGAAGATATCGGCATCACCCTCGGCCAGGCGTTTGCCCAAGCGGCGGGTGACAAACAAGGTTTGCGTCGTTACGGCCATGCTTACGTGCCGCTGGACGAGGCGTTGTCGCGGGTGGTGATCGATTTGTCGGGCCGTCCGGGCATGGAATTTCATGTGGATTTTGTGCGCGCCCGCATCGGCGAATTCGACGTGGATTTGTTTCACGAATTTTTTCAGGGCTTCGTCAACCACGCGCTGGTGACGCTGCACATCGACAACCTGCGCGGCGACAACGCGCACCATCAGGCCGAAACGGTGTTCAAGGCATTTGGACGCGCGCTGCGCATGGCGCTGGAGCATGATGCGCGCGCGGCGGGCACGATTCCCTCAACCAAGGGTGTGCTGTAATTTTGCGTTCCAATTTCTGTTCCTGATTTCATGGCAGACATCGCTATCGTCGATTACGGCATGGGCAACTTGCGCTCCGTGTCCAAAGCCTTGGAGCACGTCGCCCCGACAGCGGTCGTTGCGGTAACCAGCGATCCCGATATCATCCGCAACGCGGGGCGCGTGGTGTTTCCGGGACAGGGCGCAATGCCAGACTGTATGCGCGAATTGACGCAGCGCGGTTTGCGCGAAGCGGTGCTGACCGCCGCCAGCGAAAAACCTTTTTTAGGCATTTGCATCGGCTTGCAGATGTTGTTTGAATCGAGCGAAGAGGGGCATGTGCGCGGCTTGGGGGTATTGCCCGGCAAGGTGTTGCGCTTTCCGCACGAGGCCATGGTAGATGCGCATAACCGACCTCTCAAAGTGCCGCACATCGGCTGGAACCAAGTACACCAGGCCACCCCGCACCCTTTGTGGCAAGGCATCGCCCAAGAGAGCCGCTTTTATTTTGTGCACAGTTATTTTGTGGAAGCGGGTCATCCCGACCTGATCGCCGCATACAGCCTTTATCCCTTTCCCTTTACTTGTGCGGTGGCACAGGATAATATTTTTGCGGTACAGTTTCATCCTGAAAAAAGTCATGCCGCCGGGTTACAATTGTTGAAAAATTTTGTTGCCTGGCAACCCCATTCTTATCGGCCCAAATCGTTGTAATCATGTTAATCATCCCCGCAATAGATTTGAAAAACGGCGAGTGCGTGCGTTTGAAACAAGGTGAGATGGAAGGCGCGACGGTGTTTTCAGAAGACCCCGGCGCGATGGCGAGCCATTGGCTGGCGCAGGGCGCAAAGCGTTTGCATCTGGTGGACTTGAACGGCGCGTTTGCGGGCAAGCCTGAAAATGAACCCGCCATCAAAGCCATCGTGAAAGCGATAGATGGGGAAATCCCCATCCAACTGGGCGGCGGTATCCGCGATCTGGACACCATCGAACGTTATCTCGATGACGGTATCAGCTATGTCATTATCGGCACCGCCGCCGTCAAAACGCCGGGCTTTCTGCACGATGCGTGTTACGCCTTCCCCGGCCAGATTATGGTGGGGCTGGATGCGAAAGAGGGTAAAGTCGCGGTCGATGGCTGGTCGAAAGTCACCGGGCACGACGTGATCGACCTCGCCAAAAAATTCGAGGGCTACGGCGTGGCAGCGATCATTTACACCGACATCGGCCGCGATGGCATGATGACCGGCGTGAACATCGAAGCCACGGTGGCGCTGGCGCGGGTGTTGACGGTCCCCGTGATCGCCAGCGGCGGTATCACCGATTTGGAAGATGTGAAAGCCTTGTGCGCTGTGGCCGCCGAGGGCATCATGGGGGCGATTACCGGGCGCGCGATTTACGAGGGCACGTTGGATTTTAAGAAGGCGCAGGCGTTGGCGGACAAGCTTTCTGGAAAGGCGTGAATAGTGAATGGTGAATAGTGAATAGTGAATAGTGAATAGTGAATAAAACCAATCTGCCCGCTCCAATCACCGATCACCGATCACGAATTTGTATTTTATTCACGCTTCACAAATAATATGGGTCTAGCCAAACGCATCATCCCCTGTCTTGACGTGACCAATGGTCGCGTGGTCAAAGGCGTTAATTTCGTCGAACTGCGCGACGCCGGCGACCCGGTGGAAATCGCGCGGCGTTACGACGAGCAAGGCGCGGACGAGCTGACTTTTCTGGACATTACCGCCAGCAGCGATGCGCGCGATTTGATTTTGCACATCATCGAAGAAGTCGCGGCGCAAGTGTTTATTCCCTTGACCGTAGGCGGTGGAGTCAAAGCGGTTGACGATGTTCGCAGGCTGCTCAACGCGGGTGCTGATAAAGTCAGCATCAACACGCAAGCGGTGTTGAACCCGCAACTGGTGGCGGATGCGTCGGGCCGATATGGCGCGCAGTGCATTGTGGTGGCGATAGATGCCAAACGGGTGTCGGGGAGCGATGCCAACGATACTATGGTGCCGAGCTGGGAAGTGTTTACCCACGGCGGACGCAAAGCGACCGGGCTGGATGTGATCGGGTGGGCAAAGCAGATGCAATCGCTGGGCGCTGGGGAAATTCTCTTGACCAGCATGGACCGGGACGGCACCAAAAATGGCTTCGACCTCGCGCTGACCCGCGCCGTGTCGGACGCGGTCGATGTGCCGGTCATCGCCAGCGGCGGTGTCGGCAATTTGCAGCATCTTGCCGACGGTGTGTTGCAAGGCCACGCCGATGCGGTGCTGGCTGCGAGTATTTTTCACTATGGCGAATATACGGTGCGGCAGGCCAAGGAATTTATGGCGAAGCAGGGCATAGAGATGCGGATGTAGGGGCGCGATTTATCGCGCCCTTCGCGGGCAGGGCGCGATAAATCGCGCCCCTACAAAAATATGGACAACTGGCTCAATAAAATCAACTGGAGCGCCGACGGCCTGGTGCCGGTGGTGGCGCAGGAAGCGGGTAGCGGCACGGTGCTGATGGTGGCGTGGATGAACCGCGACGCGCTCAAACAAACCGCCGCTACGGGCGAAGCGGTGTATTGGTCGCGCTCGCGCAAAAAACTGTGGCACAAAGGCGAGGAATCCGGGCATGTGCAGAAGGTCCGCGAAATCAGGCTCGACTGCGACGAAGACGTGCTGCTGCTGGTCGTGGAACAAGTCGGCGGCATCGCCTGTCACACCGGCAGACATAATTGTTTTTTTAACAAGCTCGAAAACGAGGCGTGGAGCGTGACTGCGCCGGTGCTCAAAGACCCTGAAGAGATTTACAAAAAATAATGGGCATCTCTAAAAATCCAAATTTCATCTCAACTGCTGCGTTGCGGAAAAAATTTCTTGCTTACATATTAAACATATGCGGCGCGGCGAAATTTTTTCCGCGCCTTGCATTTGAGCGAACTTTAAATTTTTAGAGATGCCCATAATGGATGACGCGACACTCGCCCGCCTAGCAGCGACCATCGCCGCGAGAAAGCGCGCGGATCCGGCAGCTTCCTATACCGCCAAGCTGTTGCATCAGGGCGAGGACGCGATCCTCAAAAAAATTGCCGAAGAAACCGCCGAAGTTCTAATGGCATCCAAAGACGGTGATAAACTGCATCTGGTCAACGAGCTGGCGGATTTGTGGTTCCACTGTCTGGTGTTGATGTCGCACCACGACTTGCAGGCCGACGCGGTGTTGGCCGAACTGGAGCGGCGCATGGGCGTTTCCGGTTTGGATGAAAAAGCCGCACGCAAGGAACGGTAAAGTACATCAAATATCCGTCATTCCCGCGCAGGCGGGAGGTAGGGCGGATGAGCCGAAGGCGTTATCCGCCGGATGGTCGCACGCATACGGCGGAAGGCGCTACGCTTTTCCGCCCTACCTCCCGCCTGCGCGGGAATGACGTTGATTGAATTTTTAGAGACGCTCGATAGATGGACAACTGCCTTTTTTGCAAAATTGTGCGCGGGGAAATCCCCAGCAGTAAAGTTTACGAAGACGATGAAGTCTTGGCGTTTCATGATATTCACCCGGCGGCACCGGTGCACTTCATGCTGATCCCCAAGCTGCATCTGGATTCGCTGGTGGAAGCCACGGAAGCGCACCGCGATGTGCTGGGAAAAATCATGGTGCTGGCACCGAGGCTGGCAAAAGAACAAGGCTGCACCAACGGCTTTCGCACCGTCATCAACACGGGGTATGTTGGCGGTCAGGATGTGTATCATTTGCACGTGCATGTCATCGGCGGACCGGAACGTCTGGTTCCGATGATACACAGTTAATCATTTCAGGATTATTGAGCGTTGCACAATGGATGATATTCAGAACGCTCAATCCCTCACCCCGCCCTCTCCCAAGAGGGAGAGGGTGAGAACGGACCGGATTCGCTATAGCGAATCCGGTAGACATTAATAAGCAGGAGGTCGATATGGGTTCATTCAGTATATGGCACTGGTTGGTGGTGCTGGCCATCGTGGTGCTGATTTTTGGCACCAAAAAATTACGCAATCTCGGCAGCGACTTGGGGGGCGCGGTCAAGGGGTTCAAGGATGGCATGAAAAGCGAAGAACATCCCGGCTCGCCGCCGCCCACCGAACAAATCTCCGGCCAAACCATAGAGGGCGAGGTCAAGGAAAAGACGCAGACCAAAGCGTAAAACATCTGGGAAGGGAGGAGGGGGA
>Ga0209824_10001375_pt1 | contig 13725 bp, 2 predicted proteins | sample VDWuncwatermetaG_FD_184124 | JGI IMG/M metagenome (GOLD analysis project Ga0209824, IMG submission 184124) | Wastewater microbial communities from Netherlands to study Microbial Dark Matter (Phase II) - VDW unchlorinated drinking water (SPAdes)... ... | reverse complement strand
GGCTGGATGGCCTGGAGCGGCCTGGCGAGTGCTCCGATGAGAGGCTTGCCCATCAGCACACCGCGCAGCCATTCCATCACGCCCTGGCCGAGCGCCGCCGGAATCTGGTGGGGCGCCATGGCGCCCTCGACGGCTCGTGCAACTCCAGCCAACCGGACATAGTCCGTCGAGGCCAGCTCAAGACCCGCCATCGAGAGGCGGACATCCGCCAAGTATTCTCTCGCGATCCTATTCGCGCTCGTGAAAGGCACTGCAGCATTCGCGAGCAGCTTCCCGGCCAGGTCCGCCTCCACCTGTGGCGCAATATAGAGGGACCCGTTCAAATGGATCGTTTGAAGTACGCCCCACAGGACGACCGGATCCGGTTGCGCCACCTCCACAAGATGCGAGACGGCCGTTGCGACACCGCCCCTCGCCTCGGCGCTCTTCGTCGCCTGGTAGCGCTGCTCGGCGACATTGAGCTGCTGGATCCGCTCCGCCACGACCGGTTTCATCCTGCCAAGCGCATCCACGAGCGCTTCATTCACGCGCCGGCGTAACTCCGTCTTCTCTAGGTGGTACACCTGCTCCCTTGTCCGAATTTGGACCGTCGGCCCGGTCGTATGGAGGATGTGATGTATTAACAGCCGAAGCGCCTCGCGGTAGTTGGGATCCTCCGCCGACGTCATGCGCAGCTGCCTCTGCGCGCCATAGGCCTGGGCAATGTTCCACACGGTGAGTCGGCTCGGCCACGGCGTTGGGGTTGTGACCACCGGCGTCGGACGCTCCACTCCCTCGCCGCCCAACTGGTGGGCGAGGACTTGCCGGTGCCCGCGTACCTGGGCCGCTATCTGCGCGAGATCCGCTTCGCGAAGGTTAGGCTGCGCCAGATTCGCCAGGAGCGTTTGGAGGGCGGCCAGATGCTCGTAGGCCAGTGGTTGATCTCTTAGAGGTGCATTCGGGGCGCTCACAGCGGTTGCGTACTGGGCCATCGTCTGTTGGATGCTGTGGCGAATTGATGGAACAGAGTTCGGTCCAGCGAGAATGCTCCCCGCCCGCAGGGCGGCCATGGAGACCATGCCCGTCCCGAACGTCCCGACCACGCCACCACCCAACAGCGCACTCACCGGATTCGGAATGGCAAGACCCGTGCCCAGCCCGATGAGACTCGGCGCCGCCACGACGAGCCCGGCGGCTGGCAGCACCGACACCGCGATGGCCGCGACCGGCAGGGCCACACCAATGACGGTCTTCACGACAGCCCCGGCACGCTGGGAATTCGTGAGCTCACTCCACTGCCGGAAACCGCGGATACCTGAGGATAACGGGCTGAAGGTCTGTCCAATAACCGATCCAAGGGAAGCCGCGCGCACCGGCTGTTGGCCTGTGTAGAGGGCCGCCGCCGCGCGCAAGACCGTCTCATCGACCTGTGGGCGCCCAAGGCCGGTCTGCACCTGGTACACTGCTCCCGCCCAAGTCTGCAGTCGCACGGTGGGGAGGATGGGTGCCCTCGCGATCTCGACTAGCTCATGGATATCGAGCGACCTAGCTACGGGAACGCGAGCCAGAATACGCACCTGGTTCGCCACCAACTTAGCCTCTGCGGCCGTCAAGGCCGGCACGAACAGCGGGACCAATTCGCCGGCGGCCTCAGCAGGCAGCTTCAGGTCAGCGGTCGTTCGATACACGTTCCGAAGGAACATCGTTTGAGCGCTCCGCTGCTCAGCCAACGCGTGAGCATACTGTCGTTGGACCCACACCTTCTGGATGCGGTTCGCATGAGGATTCTGTTGCAGCGCGCGCACCGCGGCATGAGCGGCAACGACCCGCGCCTCTACCCGCTCGGTCCGCTCAACAAAACCGGCCAACCGGCGAGCGGCGGGAGCGTTCAGATGCGAAACCAACACTCGCACGAAGGCGGTCGAACGGGATCCCCCCACGGCAGTGCGCAATTCCGGAAGGGTTGGCGTGGTCTTCAAGACCGGCTGGGCGAGTTGAATCACCCGTAAGGCGTGTGCCAGTCGGGTCACATCCACGCTGGTGAAACTCGGGGGCAGCGCACGAGCCTCGACGAGCTGTTGAGCGAGCTGCAGAGCGTGCAGTGGGGTGCGGGTAGACTCATCAATCCGGGCCGGAGCTGTCCGCGGCTCAATAAATCGCGAGAGGGTGCCGTAGTGTGCATCTGGCAGGTCCATGAGCGCATGGAAGACCGCGGCCACGTCCCGTCCGCGGTCGGTGAGGTAGTCGGTGGGCTGGGCGTCGTACAAACGGATGAGCCCCGTGGCCGGGTCGCTGAAGTGCTGGCGAACGAGAGCGGCCGTGGCTGGCGTGAGATGTGGTTCCAGACGCTGCACCAACTGGGTGAGGGTTGCAGGGGGCGCTCGAATCGCTGACGCGCCCGCCGATCCGGAGGCTGGGGTGACCTGTGCCGACTCGCCGGCACGCTGGATCACCTCGGCTTCATTCATGGCCTGAACCCTTGGAATGATTGCCTGGACCGTGCTCAGGAGCGGCTGCGCCGCGTCTGCCGTGAACCCCCCGGCCCGCGCCTGGGCGAGGGCCAAGGCGAACTGCGGGTTATCACGGAAGGCGGGCTGCTGGTGCAGCGTCTGTACATCAACGAGATAGTGGACCTGCTTATACTCTGGAGCGATGTGCGTAAACCGATTCCCAGCAATCCGTCCAGCCCCTTGCACCGTCTGCGTCTCGGTCATTTTCTGCGGATCCACGAGGAAGAGATTGACCTGTTGGGCCCACGGCGCCTTGAAGTCTGTCCCTCGGCCGAGCAGGTTGGCATCGGCCACGACCCAGCGGACCGCCCCGGTTTCGACACCGGACTTCACCGCCTCAATCCGAGCGACCGGTGTCGTCGGGCCGACCATTTGGAGCTGGGACGCGTCGACACCCATGCGGCTCAACGCCCGGGCGAAGATTCGAGCATCGTACGAATTCGCCGTCAGGATGAGGTTGAACGTGTTCGGGGCGGCGGCGCCCTGTTGCTGTGCGAGGCGAATCTTCTCCCCAACGGTCTGCGCCAACCGCCACTCGCCATACGGGGTCCGCGTCCCAACCCCGCCCACGCTGAACTTGAGGTCCGGACGCGCGGTCAACCCCTCGACCGCCGCAGAGTGCGTCCCGGTCAGTCCGATGACGTTGCGCAGCTGCTTCAGTGCCTCCACGCTAGTCGAGATGTACTCATGGGCGAGCGGTTGATGGACGCTCAGGCCGTGGGTGATCTCCAAGACCTGCATCTGCCCCGCCGGAAGCTGCAATCCTCCGGTGGTCGGCACGTTCCGAATGATCTCGCCAACTGATGCGGCACTGAAGGTTGGCGCCTGGACCCGGAGCTCGGCTTGCAGGTAGTGCCCGAGCGCCGACCGGTCGACCTGCCCGTTGGTGGTCACCGTGTGCAGACCACCCAACACCTTGTTGATCACCACATCCGCTTGAGGACTCGTGATGCCCGCACCAGCGAGGCGAGCAGAGAGTTCGGTCTGCAGGTAGGGGCGCAGCTCCGGCTCAGAAATTTGACCCATGACCGCCGTGCCGACATTGATGACCCCAATCCCTTCGGGCCGGATGACGTAGTCACGGCCGACCTGCAGTTGATGGGCGGCAATTCCGTTGTAGAGATGCTCTTTGATCTGGTCGCGCGTATAGGGCAGGCTGGGGTACTGGCGGCTTAGTTGGGTTGCCGTGCCTGTGATGAGGCGATCCACGTGCGTATCCATAGTCGTCCGAATAGAGGCAGCGATCTGGCTCGCCCGAGAGGTATCGATGGACAGCCCTTGAGCCTGGAGCGCTGCGTGCACCGCCTCGGTGCTGGGTGCGCTCCCTGCCTTGGAGAGCAGGGCAGCCACCGCAGCGCTTTGGCTTGGAGTCGTCCCCGGCACTGACTGCTGGACAACATCACGGACCGCGGCTCGCAACGCCACGCCGCTAGCTCCCTGCGCGAGCAGTTCTGTCCGCTGACTCACTTGAGCCCAATACCGCAATTCCTGTTGATGCGCAGGCACCGTTGGATTGAGCCGCGTCAGGTTGGTGCCAATGGAAGTCGCGGGAATGGTAAATGCGGCATCGATCTCATCTACGATCCCGGTCCCGAGTCGATCTAGCGGAACGATCGGTGCCCCTGGCACCCCCGCCTGGGGCTTCGCCATTTGCGCCAGTTGCACCGTCACGGCCCCGGCGTATGTCTTGTGTGTCATGATCAAGATGTCGTGTTGGGCAAATGCTGTAGCGATGTCCGCGTGCGGAGCCCCTTCAGCGATGATACCCACATGGCCCAACTGGGTCCCATAGAGTCCCGTGACCTCCCGGGCAAGGACCGCGACGTTGTCAGGCGTATTGGTGAGGATAATTGTCTTCAGTCCGGCCTGCGCATCAGCTGTACGGACCGTTGGCAGGATGGTGACTACGACGTATGTCTTTCCCACACCAGTTGGAGCAAGCTCGATGTGGCGGATGCCTGTCGGATTCGGGCCCAGGTTGTCATAGATATTCTGAATCGCGGACCGCTGGACCTCGTTGAGGGTAAGTCCTGTATGGGCTTCGAATGTGGCAATGGCCACGTCTGGCGTTCGGAACTTGCTCAGGTCAAGTCGCAGGATCCCGTTGGCACCTGAGATGCCCGGCGCTGTCGACGAACCCGTTGGTAGTTGGAACCCGAGCGGCATCTCGTACTGGCGGGGGGTGTAGCTACCCCTGACAGTAGAACCATTCATCGCGTTCAAGATCGCGCTATCGTAGGCGCCGCGCAACCAGAGATACTTCGAATCGTTTGGAATGAGGCTCCGATAGTGCTGTAGGACGCCAGGGGGGCTAGACTCGTTTGGTAGAGGAACCAGAATCAGCGTGTCCGGGCCAACCGGAATCGCGTTTGGCAGGTTTGTCAATCCCCGCCAGATCTCTTCGGGACCAGCGCCTGAAAACACGCGGCCTGGTCTGAAGATCTCCTCCCTGCGAATAACTTGCCCCCCGGTTCCCAGAGGCAGCACGGGTAGCTGGGGCGAAGGTTGAACTGCCCCTCCCGTCACCGGAGCGCCGTGTTGCACAAGAACTTCCTGAATGCTGGCCGGAGTAACCTCATAAAGCTGAACCAGCTGCTTCGCAATAGGGATAGCCTGGACTAGCGGCACCCCCGCCGCCTGGCTGATGGATTGCAGAAGCGGGACCGCGAGCAAGTTTGTCTGAAGCTGGCTGAGCTGGGGAGCGCTCAGGTGTACGTTCGCATCCCGCAAGATTGGTCGAAGGGCTTCCTCGGTCGGCTGCAACAGGGAGGCCGCCTTCTGGGCGAGCATCGCCACCTGCACGGGCGTAAGGTCAGGAATCGCAGCTGTGATCAGCGCTGCGCTCGTAAGGCTCGTCATCAGCGTTTTTGCCTGCGGCTCACTGATCGGGACGTTCGCCTGGGTGAAGACCGCCTGGATCGCGGGGATACTCGGGACACTGAGGGTCGCTAGCTGCGGGGCCACGCGGGCGAGCTGCTGGGGCGTGAGCGTCGGGATGGCCGCGGCCAGGAGCGGCGCGGTCGCAAGGGTCGTCACGAGGGTGCGCAGCTGCGGCTCAGTGACCGAGACGTTGTGCTGGGCCAGGATCGGCTGGACCGTCGCGAGGCTCGGGCTCGGAAGCGCGGCGAGGGGCGCGCTGACTGCGGCGAGCTGGTGCGGCGTGATCGTCGGGACGGCCGCGGTGATGAGCGGGACGGTTGTCAGCGTCGCCGAGAGCTGCTGGACCTGCTGGTCGGTAATCGGAAGGTGCGCCTCGGTGAAGACGCGCTGGACCTGCGTAACTGTGGGGGCGGTATTGGCGAACGCTTGACTGAGAACACGTACTTCAGGAGCAGTGAGATGAGGGAGCACTTGAGCAACAACTGGTAAGACAACTTGTGACTGAATTGCCGGTGGCGCTCGTGAGGCATGGTCTTGCGCCACTTCGTGTCCGGTCATGCTCACTCCCGCACCAGCCACTATGGGACCTGGGATTGCCTGCAAGTTGAAGCCGTTTGGCGTCATAGGCATCGCCATCGAGGGCTTCGGCGGAGCGAGCGGAGTCGTCTCCTGAGCGGTCGATGGCGGAGGTTGCACGAGTTGCTGTGTGCGCGGTTCACGAGCGCGCATCTCCAGCGCCGTGATCACGACGTCATGAATGGGGTGTGGTACCTCGTAGGTCCTGTTGCCAATTATGTACGTGCCGGAATCGAGGACAGGCACCTCAAGGCCGCGCGCCGTCACGGCGACGTTCCGGAGTGGCACGCTTAGCTCTAGTGGTATGCCATTGATCATCACTTTTTGTTGCGCGGATACGTTGACGAAAACCGTCCGACCGGATGTCGCCGCAGGGAGCGAGACGCCGCCAGCAAACACGTGGACGTTGGCGACCGGCTCAATCGCCGTCACCTGCACGCCACCCAACATGTGCGTTCCGGCGGGCAGCGCCTTGAGGTAAAGCGTATCAGCGCCGACCTGAACGTCTCGCACGGGTGTAGAGAGCATGAGTGGAATTCCGGCAACCGTCTGCGCGCCTCGATCGAGCGACCGCGGCGCTGCGGCCGCAAGGCCCACCGCACCTGGCCCCGCTGATGGCATGGGAGCCTGAACGCCCAGAGCGGCTTGGGTGGTCACGCTCGCCGCTCGCAGAGGCCCAGCCGAGGTCATCGCGTTCACCATGAGCTGCCGCATCTGTATCGGCGCCGCCGGCAGGACCTGGTGATTAAGGAAATCTGCCCGGGCATCATTGAGTAGCGTGGGCGCAACCCCTTGGTTTTGCCTATGACCAGTTCCTGCGAGCAGATTGAGTGTGTACCCCTGATACACGTAGGTCCGCGCTTCATCCCGGAGCTGCGAGCCGACCACCGGTGCAACTTGCCCCATGATCCGCAGTGAGGTCCCGATGGCCCGGGCGCTCACTTGCGGCGCCCCACTGGCGATGGCCCCCAGCAAGCCAGCATTAAGCCGAGGTGTCGGCACCGTTACGGTAGGCGGTAATCCGTGCCCACTGGCGGCCATTGATGGAATCACCGCAGCCGACTGCTGCGGCCGGACGACCTGAGCCGCTGAGGCGATACTTGCTGAGGCAATCGCCGCAGGCATCACTGTCCGAACAGACGGCTCGACCGTATGGAGTAAAGAGGTTGCGATGCTTGGGTTCGCAACGGTCGGCAACTGTGGAAGAGATGGCGCCGGTTGGATCACAACCCGGTTGGATACTTCAGACTCTGAACCAAATATCATCTGAGGTCGAGTCGCAATGACTGGTCCGGTTGGCGGAACAGAAAGCAGTGTGCTCAACTGTTGAGACAGCTCATACCGTTCCCTCGACATGGTCTCAGGTAAGTATGTCCCAAACGCTAATGGTCCAAGCGTGGGCGTTATCGCTTGATTCATGCGAACGGCTGAACTTCCCGCGAGGCCAGTACCCATGTCACCCCTCGCGCCTGGGAACTCGAGAAGACCTCCCAAGCCGCCGGCTCGTGTTCCCAGAAGTCCTCCTGAACCGCCAGCTTGCGTTCCCAAGGGGGGCAACTCAACGACCGGTCTCGGAGCTAGAGCAAGATTCCCTTGAGTCCCAAGACGGTTCGGAAGACGGCTCGGAAACTCCACGATGTTGCGCGGTCGTTCTGAAGTTCTCGGAACGACGGGGGGTTCGTGTGTTGCGGCCCTCGCCGCACCCAGGGTGTCAGGACCAAAATTGCCCGCAGTATTCCAGTGTGAAGGCATCGTTGCACCTGGACGGATCGGCTCAATGAGGACAGTTCCATCTGACTCAACAATTCTCTGAAAACCATGAAAGTTCAATTCGGCGTTTGACACGTGCCCAATTGGTACCTCTGGGTTGGCAAGCGGCCGAGGGAGCCTGAGGCCCTGGTTGACGGCATGAAATGCCTCGTTGACTTCCCGCATCGGATGGAACTCTGTATGCCAGACATCGTTCACAAGTCTCGTCTGGCCATCGATACTTCTCAAGAACCCATTGTACGTTTCCACCATATTCGGTCTATATTTCTCGTAGATAGCTCCATGAGCCTCCAACAACTCATTCAATGTGACGTTCCGAGACAGTGGCTGGCCATGTGCCGCAAATGTCTCGTATGCGGCACGTAACCGCGGGTTACGAATCGCGCTTATATCTTGATGCCAGAGCTGAGCCTCTAGGCGAGAGCCAAACAGCGCGGGAGCGAAGATCCCAAACCCAGCACCCATAACGTAATTCATTGGGTTGTGAAAGTGTTCATGGATCATGGCCTGACCGAGATTGAAGTTTTCAGTAGGCTTCCCCATGATCGCTTGGAGCAACTCCCGATGAGCTTCTGTCTTGAGCCCAGGCACAAAGTAGGTTGCCGCAATCTGGTTGGCGACAACGAAGCTAGGCATAAAGAGGGAAGACCCAGCGACTCTAATGAGCGCGGCCTGCTGCGGGGTTAAACTGACCACTCTCCCAAACACTTTGATTGCACTTGCCTCACCAGAGTTCAGGAGTAGTGCGTTCGCCGTATTGCTGGCCTCTCTGATGCCTCTCAACCACCGGATGTTACTGAGTGCTCCAGCTTCGCCAAACATGCGAGACGTTTCAGGTCTCCCAAAGATCCGCGCTGCCGTGATCAATTCTCGAGGTTGGAGCATCGGGGCGGCGAAGTTGGCGGCGAGCGCTGCGGCTCGGATATAACCTTCATACGGTTTCAGCTTGCTGTTATCTTGAACGCCTCCAAGCTGCACGAAACGGTCTGAGAGGAGAAACGTCCGATATGCGGCTGTCGTCCCGGCCACGGCGCTGGTGAGATTGAGGCCCTCGTAGGCAATCCCAAGAGGCTTAACTCCATAGATGTTGATGGCCCCTTGATGAGGCTCAAGTGCTCTGGCACCAAGTTGACTCCCCTCGGCGAGTCCCGCGACCGCCGCGGTCTTGGCGAGATACCGAGCACCGTAAGTCCAGGCGGTGCTGGGCAGGAGACGCCCCCGCCCGGTCATCCCGAGCACGACCTCACCAAAACCCTTCCTCTCAGCACCTCGGAGGAAGAGTGAACCAATTCGCCCCTCACCGGCGCGGGTGATTATCTGTCCTGCACTGGAACGTGCAGCGCTCATGAAACCGACTCGTCCTGTCTGGATGAACCCTTCTTGCACCAACCCTCGACGAGCCGCGGTTGATCCAAGCCTCCCCGCCACCTCAGGTGCCGCGATCTCAGCGGCACGAGGAGCGGCCTGCGCTCCAATCCGCTCCCCCGTGCCGGCGAAGCCGCCAAAGGGGATCAAGGACGTGCCAACAATGAGCGCGTCGTACTTCCAATTCGGATGGTTCACGTCGGGGACGGCAACTGACGTTATCTGCTTGAGCCCCGGCGTGCTGGTGAAGGTGGTGCGGTTATGAATTGCGGCGTCGCGGTAAATCATCTCTGTCCCACCCAGTGCAGCGGGCAACAGCACGCATCCTGCGACGGCACATGACCCTACTCCCACGGTGATCAGGCCGACTCCAATCGCCCCTTGGCGGTGGGTCCACACCCAGTCTTTGTTCCGAATGGCGGTGACCAGCAGCGGGCCAGTAAGCAACAGTGGGCCAGCGGGGGCCAAAGCCAAGGAATGGATGTACTGGGCGGCAGCCGGCCACTTAGTCGGGTTGACCCCATTGCGAAGCGTGGTGACGAGCAGCGGGCCGCCGGGGAGCGGTAAGGAGGCCGCGTACTGGACCCCAGCGGGCCACTTCGTCGGATTGACGACGTGACCCCAGTTGACGGCGCCGGCGGTGTTGTTCCACCCACCTTTCGCGCCGCTCCAGGCGATGCCGGGAACGCTGCTAACACCGCTGGCAATCGCTCCCTGATTGCGCAGCCCGCCAACCAAGAGCGGACCGCCTGGACCGAGTGCAAGGGAGGCTCCATACTGGATTCGGGAATCCCACTTCGTGGGATTCACCACACGGCCCCAGTTGACGGCGCCGGCGGTCTTGCTCCACCCACCTTTCGCACCACCCCAGGCCGTGCCAGGGGTCGCCCTGATCCCGCTGGCAATGTCGCCGTGGTAACGGATGCCGGTGACCAAGGCAGGTCCTGCGGGACCGAGCGGCAGTGACGCGGCGTACTGCAGTCCAGCAGGCCAGCGAGTGGGGACGGCGTACTTGATGTTGCTGGCGATGTTGCCGACCTTACCCCAGTTGACTTGCCCCAGCGAGTTACTCAAGGCGGTGTTGCCGAGCTGCGGGATCTTGGACCAGTTGAGCTGGCCGCCGGTGCTGCGCCACGTCGAACCCCAATTGACCTGGCCCGCGGTATGACTCCAACCTGAGCGCCAGTTAATTTGGCCGCCGGTATTCCGCCACGTGGAACCCCAGTTGACCTGGCCCACGGTATTCCCCCACGCCGAGCCCCAATTGACCTGGCCCCCGGTCTTGTTCCACACTTTCGTGCCGTAATTCTTGGCTCTGTCCACGAGATCTCCGCCCGCCGTCTCACTCGCCCGCGCCTCACTGAGAACCCGTCCATAGGAGTCAGCGCTTGGCAGCAGCGCAAAACGGGTGAAGAGTCGAAGGAACTCGTTCGTCGGCAGCGTCTCGCGCGTGCCGTCGGACTCGAGGTAGCGGATGCGGGCCTCATTCACATCCTCAACGACGACGTAGTGGTCCGCCTCGCCGTCGCCCGTCAGGTCCAACGCCGCAATCATCGGGTGGCGCAATAACAGCAGCTCGTCGGCCGTCAGCTCGACAGCGTTAAGCAGGATACCGTGGGCCTTGGCGACCTCCTGCACAGCGGACATAGAGAGGTAGAGCGGCCCCTTAAAGACGCTCTGGGCTCTGGGCTCTGGGCTCTGGGCAGGACCTTCAAAAACGCTCAGGGCTCTGGGTTCGGGGCTCCGGGCAAGTTCCCCTTCAGTGCGTTGATCAGACCGCTGAGCTGGCTGTTGATCATCTGGCACCGGCCCAGCAACTCGTCGAGCCTCCTCGGCTGCAGATATTGAAGCCTGCTCGCTACCTTGAGCAGCGTGATCGTCTCGTAGAGTGAGCCCCTCGCGTTGTACAGAAACTGGATAAACTCCTTCTTGTGGTACCGGCCCTTCCCTTCTGCGATATTGGCCGGAATTGACACCGCCGCTCGCCGAAGTTGGCTGACCAGGCCGAACCGCTCCTCCTCCGGAAATTCCCGGGTCTGCTTGTAGACCAGCTCCACCAGTTCCATCGACAGCTGCCACACGGTTAACTTCTCGAAGTGAAACTGCATTATTTCCTCCTGTGTGCAGATTTGCTCTGGGTTCTGGGTTCTCGGCAATTGCCCCGAGCCCTGAGCCCTGAACCCCGAGCGCTCTTCCGCTACGCTCTGAGCCCTCAGCCTTGAGCCCTGAGCGAAGTTGCAGATTCCCTGAGAGGTAGTCCACAAGGAACGCCTCGGTCGTCAACGTCTCGCGAGAGACCGGACGACCCACCATGGCCAGGAGAGGAGCGAGCGCATTGGGTGCGCAGTTGGAGCAGAGCGTTTCTGGATCTTTGAGCCAAGACTCGATGGACGCGATGCGCTCGGTCGTCAGCTCCTGCAGGACTTGCGCCGATGGGTCAACCGTCAGGTTCGGTGCAATGGTAAGACGCTCTGGGCTCTGGGCTCTGGGCAACTGCTCGGAGCCCTCAGCCCCGAACCCTGAGCGCTCTTCCATCGAGCCCCGAGCCAAGTTGCGAAGCGTATCTCCCACGAGCACGCTGACGGCGGACGCAATGCGGGCCGCATCCGCCTTGCGCTGAGCAATCCGCTCGGGGTTGAGCTGGCGCAATCGCCACCGCGATTCGGGCGACTGCGCGAGGCGCTCGATGAGCGAGGCCATCCGCGGGTTCTGCTGGATGAACGTGAGTGCCTCCTTAAGCTCCGCTTCCGTCGGCGTCCGCCCGTAGAGGTCATCGTAAACCGTGATGACCTGGGCGGAGCGGACGGCCTCAAACTGGCGCTGCTGCTCAGCTGAGAGATGGAAGCTGCGCAGGACGCCAAGGTCCGCGCCCCACACCGCCTGCTCGGCGCCGAAGAGCACCGCGAGGCCGATACAGAAGGCTTTCATTCGTTTAAGCTCAAGCCAACGATCAATGCGCATGTGAACTCATTGATTTGTGTAATGTGAATTGTGTAATGTGTAATGTAACCATCAGCTCAGCGTTGCAATCAGCCTGCCCAGCATGTTGGCGATGTGCACCACGTCCTGCCGCATGGCCTGATGATGCTCAGCAGTCAGCTGCTGCTCTTCCTTCAATACCGTCAGCATCGGAATACATTCCCGCGCCGAGTTTAGCGACGTCCTATAAAACTGTCCCTTTTCCCGTTTCGACAGCTTCCCGCTACCTTCTGCCAGGTTGTTCAAGATCGACAGTCCCGCTCGCCGCAGCTGGTCTGCTACGGAATACTGGTACTCCTTCGGCAGTCGGCGGGTGAGCCGAAAAATCCCAATCATCAGCCCCAAGGCCTTTTGATAGACCGTCAACCGCTCAAAATCAAAGATGTAGTCGTTTCCTTCTGCCATTACACATTACACATTCAACATTCCACAGGTCGCTCCGCTCTCCCCGCTATCATCGGACTATCGACTATGGACTAAGTCTCATCTTCCCCCTTAAAACGGACCGGGCGGACACATCCTTCGTAGCCGCCCCCTCTGCAGAGAGGGCGACCAGGTCCACCCGGCCGGGTCTTGCAAAAATCTTGTCTGCTCACAATCCCTGGATCACTCCGCGCTCCCGGTGATTCCCTGCTGTTGAGCGTTCGGCATGCCGAAATCTCCGTTCAGAAACTGCATCAGGATCGGGCCTGCGACGATGATGAGGGCAGCCGCCAAGCTGAAGAGGAGCGGGATGAGCATCTTGAGCGGCGCCTGCTGGGCGTACCGCTCCGCCCAGTGGTAGCGGGTCAGGCGCATGTCCTCTGAGAGAATCTTGAGGGCGTCGGCAAGCCCCGTCCCCATCCGGTCCACTTGGATGAGCGTCCTGGCAAACGTGCTGGCCTCCGGTGATTTGATCCGATCGGAAAACGCGCGCAGGGCGTCCCGGCGGCGCTTGCCCACGCGGATTTCCTGCAGGACAATCCCCAGCTCTTCCCTGACGGGACACGTGCGGAACTCCCGGATAATCCGCCCCATCCCGCCCATGAAATCGCTGCCGGCGCCCACGCACAGGTTGAGCAGGTCCGAGACCTCCGGGAGATCCCGCGCGATGGAGAGCCGTCGCGTCTGGACCCGGTTCCTGACATAGCACACTGGAACGAACCAGCCCGCGAGGATGCAGAACACAAGACCGACGATGTTCACGGGCCGCCCCATGGTTACGGCGTAGATCAGGATCCAGGTGAGCACGCTCATCTCCTGGATCACGAGGAAGTGCAACGGAGAGAGCCGGCTCCCCGCAGCTTCCAGCATCCGCCCGGCGCGCAGGTTGTACTGATACAACGGAAGGAGGCGGTTCACCGGCGCCAGCGACTTCACGAGCTGATCGAGGAACGTCGGCCGCTTCTCCTTCGCGACCTCGGCAAACAGTCGTTGCCGGATGAGCCGCTGAGATAGATCGGGAAACGCGCCCCAGGCTGCCAGCGCGGTGCTGAGAAACACCAAGCTCAACATCAGGATTTGCATCACCTGCACGGGCATGCTACGCCCCTCACATCGGCGCTCGGCTGAACCGCACGAACATCACGGCCGCCATGAGCTCAAGCCCCACGACGAGCATTAACAAGACCCGTCCGTTCGCCACCTCGGTGAAATATTTAAAGTGCTGCGGGTTGGTGGTGTAGGA
>Ga0209824_10001372_pt1 | contig 13737 bp, 20 predicted proteins | sample VDWuncwatermetaG_FD_184124 | JGI IMG/M metagenome (GOLD analysis project Ga0209824, IMG submission 184124) | Wastewater microbial communities from Netherlands to study Microbial Dark Matter (Phase II) - VDW unchlorinated drinking water (SPAdes)... ... | reverse complement strand
ACCCCCCCCAACGTCGCAAAAGGTTTACTTTTGCGACGTTGCCTTGACCCCGCAATTTGTTCCCATAACCACCCATTATCAAAAACCGCAATATTAGTTTTACTTCTCTGCTAATTTTGCCTCTAATTGTTTTATCCGTTCGTTCAGTTGAGCAATATAGATATGGGCCTTTTCCAGTTCCTCCAAAACGCCTCTTCCTCGCGCCCCTACTTCAACGATTTCCTGTCCTTCTTCTGTCTTACTGGCCTTAGGAACTGCTTTTAGGTGTCTTTCCTGCCACATATATTCAGCGTGCTCTTCTATAGATTCTAACTTGTAATCCGGCTCAAACACATAATCCGCATGCAAAAGCGAACCACGTTGATAAATAGAACCATTCACATCTAGCTTTCCAACAGGGTTTGCTGTACCGATGCCGACATTGCCACTACTGGTAATTCTCATCCGCTCAGCCGCAGCGGCATACCATAGCCCTGTGGCAAAGATAATCGGCGCGCTGTGGCTGCCATTATTAGCCGCTATTATCCTAATGCCGTTTGTTACACCTGTAGCCGAACCAATCACTACCGAATCTCCAGTAAGCAACTCGGAACCGGGCCCGCCATCTTGAGAAGGGCCGTAATACTGCAAAAATCCTGACTGGGCCCAGCCTTCCCTGCTTACCTTGAAACCAATAATTGCCTTGGGATCATCGTTGGTAATTTCAACAATCGTCTCTATGGGCCCGGAACTTTTAACTTGCACAAGATTGCGGGGAGCCGCAGTTCCAATGCCAACCTTGCCGTTAACAAACAAACTTCCGACCTCATCGCTGGTAATATGTTTTTGTCCATAACCAATAAAGGTATTTCTCAAACCATCAACTCGCAATGCCTCGCCTGCATCATTTGTGACATTCAAAATAGTGGCATTTTTAGCATTGGGCGTAGCATCACCAATACGATAAGCATTTATTCTCACAATCCCCGTACCATCAACGCTTGCTGGGGCATTACCAGAAAAATCTTCTACATAAAGAGCCGGTGCATTAATACTGTATGTCCCTGGATTTGCGCTTGTGCCATTACGAAAAATACCCAAAGAATAAGGTATATTATTCCCAATTGCGCTCTGCCCTATTGTCAAGGTAGGAACAGGGTACCCGGGAATATTTCCTGGTGTTAATGCCCCAATGCCAGCGGTGCCATCCAAAAATAAACTACCTGTATCCGTAATCTGAAAACCATTCCCCGCATTATTCGGATAAATATATGTGCCTGCATCGGTCCATAAACCAGACAGTCCTCCTATATCAGTCATTGTGGCTAACCTGTTTGTGCCACTTGCCCCTGCTGTGCCTGCGGCCAAAAATGCCGCTCTAAGATCAGAAGTTACATCGGTTAGATCCATAAGTGTATGAAAATGAGCAATGAGCGAAAACTCACTAGAATCTTTGCCGTCTAATTTATCCGCATCTGCGACAATCCCCTCCAAGATACTTGCGGGAAACTTTGCATTTGCATTAAGGGGATAAAGATAATTAGCTGTTGCCATTGTGTTAGCGTGAATGCCATCCACTGTATCGGCGTTAGTAGCTTCTGTTATTGAAGGAATAACCGAAGATGGAAACTTCATATCAGCGCCCAAAGCAATCAAAGTATTCGCTTGCGGATTATCACTCATTGTTGCATGCAGCCCGTCTATCATATCCGCATTTAAATTGGCCACTAAATTGTTATGCCCCCATACCGCAATATCATCGGCCCACTCCCGAATCTCTGTGGCTGTGGGCTCTCCTCGCTCCGTAAGAGTAGGGGCCTCTTCCTCGGGATTATTGTCTAAATGGCCTAACTGCTCTAAGGTTACCTGATGAGGATTGTTCTTATTGGCAATATGGTCCTGGCTGGTCTTAAGTTTAGTTAATCCATCCCAGCCAACTCCCGCATATCGTTCGTCGCCCCGCAGAGTATCAAGATATTGAAGATGATCGTCATCGCTTAACCCTGATAACAGTCCATGGTCTTTTACCCCGCCTATTTCATAGGCATGCAGCCCATCTACTGTATCCGCGTTGATGGCCTCGGCTATCGGGCTAACCACATCCTCTCCAATATGGCTATGATGAAAAAGGGCAAAGTCATCAGAGAGCCGCCCGCCCAATCTCCAGCTGTCGTCGGCCATATAGGCATAACCAACGCTGGTCATCCTCTCCCGCGGACGAATTTCACCTGTACCATCTATCTCAATCGACAACCAATAATCTTGGTCAAATTTAAGGTTTAAGGGAGTGAAACTACCCAAGAGAACTTCAAAACTTTCTTTTTTCTTAATTGGAACATTAAGATTGGTCTCTTTCCAGAGAGCCACACCACCGGTCTCGACATTATAAATTCTAAAGGTTAGGTTATATAACTCTTTTTCTTTCTCCTTATCTTTTTCTTTCTTCCCTTTTTTTTCTATTTTTTCCAAAATTTCTTCACCATCGCTTTGATACTTAATAAAATGTGGTATTTGTTGAGCGTAAACAATGTTCCCTATCAATACAAAAAATCCAATCACCCACAAACTAATGTGAAAAATTTTTCTTAGCCTTTGCATTTACTTATCCTCCTCTTCCCATGTAGATAACCTAACATAACCGAACCGCTTCACTTATACCCTTAAAGTCAATATTTTACGGCCTCCTTCACTTGTTTTAACCACACCCCTTTCTTTCCGTCAATATCTCTTACCGCTTCTTCTAAATCTTCCGGAAGCACCCCGTATAAAAATCTTCGATTTTCTACGGGGCAGGCATCCAGATAATATCTCAACGTCGCCGCCACATCTTTAATCTTTATGTGTCTGAAAGCCTATTATACGCCTTTTATTTTCTGGCGGCGGCTCCAATAACTTTCTTATAGCCTCAAAAACAACCCTAAACTGCTGATCGTATTTTCTCTCTATAGCCTCAATTTTTCGCTTAAGCTCTACATGCGTTAAAAGCAACTGTCGTAATTTAATAAATGTTCGGATAATCTGGATATTAACTTGAATGGCCCTCTTACTGTTGAGAACCGAAGAAAGCATAGCCACGCCGGGCTCGGTAAAAGCATAGGGCGAATAACGCAATCCCATTTTATCAGCAGAATTGGAGGTAACAAATTGGCACCTCCAATTTTTAAACTCTTGCTGTGATAATTTAAACATAAAATCAGGCGGGAATCTATCGAGATTTCTACGCACTTGTCGCTTTAGATACTTAGTCTCTACCCCATAAAGCTCTGCCAGGTCCCGATCAAGCATTACTTTTTTACCTCTTATCAAAAAAATCTTGCTCTCTATTCTTTCCACAGGAACTAAACTCATAGCTACTCCTATTCTCCCGCTCCCGCCAACATCTCTGCCGCTTCCTCCAAATCCTCCGGAAACACATCCACATAATATCTCAGCGTCGTTGTTACATCTGAATGGCCTAAATATCTCTGAACCAATTTAGCGTTTTTGAATTCCTTCAACAGCCTTGTCCCGACAGTATGCCTTAAAGCGTGCGGTGTAAGATCGCTTTCAATCCCCGCCTCTCTCACCCACTTCTTAAAATCTCTCTGCACCTGGCGCGGGCTAATCCTACTCCCATTCCTTGAAACAAACAAAGGTGCTTCTGGCGCAAGGTTCTCTCTTTTTTTCGTTTTAACTTTCAGATAGTCTTTTAAATGCTTCTGTAGAATTTTTGGGAAATATACTGTTTTCAGCCTCTCCTTCTTTTTCCCTTTTTTAATCCACCCTTTAACCTTTAGCTCAACCTTGGCCCGGCCGGCATGTTCTACATTAAGGCTTAACGCCTCAGATATCCTCAATCCGGTAACAAGCATAAGATGATAAAGCATATAGGCTCTTTCAGCATCCTTGCGATTCTTAAGGATATCTAAAAACCTTTCTTCTTCTTGCGGGGTAAGGCATTTGATGTTTTGAGTCATTTTTGGTTGGTTTTAGGTTTTTAAAAGAGATAATTTAAAATCGTTCCTTTAACGTTTATTTAACGTTTATTTAACGTTTATTTCAAATTGACGTAACTCCTTAAAAATCAAAGAGTTAATTATAGTTATCATCGCAAAAAGGACACGGTTTAACGTAATTTCATCGCAAAAAGGACACGGTCTCATCGCAAAAGGTCTACTTTTGCGACGTTATTTTTCCTCTGTTGCTTTTCTTCTTTCTTCAAATATTCTCATTGTTTCTTTATGCATTTTGTCTTCTATCTTTTTTGCATACCAATGTCCGACTGTAAAGATAATTATACAGAGACCAATTGAAATCAATACGCCATGCCAGTCAACACCAAAATCTTTTATCCTCATTGGCCAGAGAGCATTGATCAATTGTAAAATGAAGGCTGAAAGTAATAGAATAACACCAAGCCGTGTATCTGCGGCTTGCTTCGCAAATCCTCTTGCAAGCGGCTCATTGTACCCCCAATAGGTTGAGCTTATTTTACTTATTGTTTCTGGTGTAAGCCCTAAACTCGCTTTTAATAAGAATACAGAAGCGCCCAATGTTAAAATTAATGCCGTCATCTGAATAAAACTTCTTACCATCGTTTTAGGTTTACTCCACAGTATTAGTTTGTTTTCTTTTTGATTTATTTTTCCACTTTTCTTCAGGGAAATTTTTTAAATAAGTGACAATGGCTTCTTTTAATGAGTCTCTATCTGCCCAATGCACGCGACCAAAAGAATCCTGTATACCCAAATGCGTTGGTCTAGGAGCCAAAACTGTTTTTTCTCGATAAGGCAAAAACAATGTAAGTTTTTCTCCTACCTCTAACTTTTTTGGTAATTGTGTACTTAAGGGATTGGTATAATCAGGGACAATAAAAAGATAATTGGGTTTAAGCCATCTAAAAAGACTCCTTCTTCTTGCCAATATGGATTCGCAAGTTATGGCTCCTGGCCCATGATTTGTTGCTGTGATATCTATAAAAGTGTTTCTTTGAGGCGACCCGGGCTGGACTATTTTACTTATTTGCACTCTAACTTTAAGCCTTGCTTTAAGTAATATGTCTCTATAGATATTCCAGAAAATACTTATGCCTGACACTATTAAGGCTAAGATAGCGATAACATCTGAAAATTTCAATTTTTCTATCGGCTCTAATAACGTCATTCTATTGTATTTTTACTTTCCTTATAAATAAGTTTCCATTGCAAGCGCCTAACGCAATCTCATTGCTCTAACGGATACTTCAATTCCTTTATTGACTAAAGTATAATTAAAAACTGGATCTTCGTTGTTTCGTGTAATCTCTATTTCCGCTGTAGGAATCCAGGTGCAAACCGTAGGCATATCTCCTGGGTTTATTTGCCAAGTAGACCCATCCATTAAGTTTATTTTTTCTCCATCGTTTAAAATTTTGTTTAGCATCTGACTTTCTGCGTCTTTCATTCTACCCCCCCTGTCGCTTAATTACCTTTCCGCCAGCATCTCTGCCGCTTCCTCTAAATCTTCCGGAAACACATCAACATAATATCTCAGCGTCGTTGTTACATCTGAATGGCCTAAATATCTTTGAACCAATTTAGCGTTTTTATATTTCTTAAGAAGCCTTGTCCCCACAGTATGCCTTAAAGCGTGTGGCGTGAGATCGGTTTCAATCCCGCTTTCTCGGACCCACTTCTTAAAATCCCTCTGCACCTGGCGCGGACTGATCCTGGTTGTGTTTCTGGAAACAAACAAAGGCGCTTCCGGCGCAAGTGATTCTCCCTTTTTCGCTTTCACTCTTATATAATCCTTCAAATGCTTTTGCAACGCCTTCGGGAAATAAACCGCTTTGTATCTATCTTTCTTCTCTCCCTCTTTGGTCCATCCCTTAACCTTCAGCTCAACTTTGGCCCGGCCGGCATGCTCTACATTAAGACTTAACGCCTCTGAAATCCTCAATCCAGTAATAAGCATAAGATGATAGAGCATGTATGCTCTCTCGGCATCCTTACGATTCTTAAGGATATCTAAAAACCTTTCTTCTTCCTGGGGCGTAAGACATTTTATGTCTGCGCTCATTTTTAACTTTCCTTTTCTCTCAATATCTCCCTTACCTTAATCATTACCATAATATCCATCAGAAAAAACTTGCTTGTTTTTTCTTGGTTATCTTCCATATGCTCTGCTATTATTTCTTGTCGCGCTTCCTCTTTTAATTTTTCTTGTTCTTCTTGAGAAAGGCTAAAAAATATTTTATTCAACCTTTCTTCTTCCTCTTTGGTTTTCAGATATTCTTCTCTTTCCCGCTCTTGCCGCGCTCTCTCTATTTTTTCTTTCTCGTCTCTCACCTGTTTTTCTTGTAGTTGAATTTCTTCTTGTGTCGGCGGTAAATCCCATTCTTTTTCTAACGACATCTTTAATAAACCGATAGGATTATTCACTGTCGCGCCGTTAGAAATTCTAGAAATATGTAACATCACTTTATCAAGCGAATATTTTTTTATTAACGCCTCTATAACTTCTTCTTTTAACATGCCTTTCTTTTGCGGAAATCTTTTATTAAAAAGTTCTACCGCTAACACTGCCTTATTATTATCATTTTCTTGTTTTTCTTTGTGCTCTATCTTTAAACCTTTTTTTGATTTTCTAAAAACCACTTTCCAATCTTTTCCATCTGTGGTTTTTTCTAAATCGGCCCGGCTTATCATACCGGTAGATAATTCTGATCCTTCTAATTCTTTAAGCGCCGGCGTTAATAATTGCTTTCTTTTTGACGGATATTTATATTCGCTCAAATCTAAATCGCTAAAAAGCCCTTCTGTTGTTCTCTCATAATAATTTTTATCCGCCATAACTAAATCAATGTGCCGATAGAGTAAAAGAGAAATTTCTTTTTTGAAATTTAAAATGATGCCCAAATATACCGGCTTAGTGTGGTTTTCTATTAAATTTTTAAGTATTGCTTCATGGAATCTAAAAGAACTAAAACTAAATACCCTCTGGTTAGATTCTTTTTTCTCAAAGATTTTTTTATCTGCAAGTATAGTAAATCCGTCTTCTAAGCTATATTCCTTATTATCGTTTCTCTGTTTCCAGGAATATACCCATTTAATAGGAGTGAACCTAAGTCTATCTATCATATTTTGAATTTGTCTGTATGTGGTTCTCCCCCATTCTCTTCTTAAAATTTCCGCTATTTGGTGCAGAGAAAAATTTACATTCTGATTGATGGGCTTTCTAGCTTCTTCCCATATTTTCACTAAGGCATAAAACCCCTTCATTTCAAAAGTCCTTAATACACCTACTTCTTTATCGGCAATTCTTCCTATAATAACCTTTTGGGAAAGTGTCTTTCCATCCCCAGTAGTTATTTCCCTACTAAATTCCCTGGATTTCCTTTTAAAAGAAGATGTAGTAAAAATAGGCCACTTTTCAATATTTAATTCGGATCTTACAATTTTTTTATCTTGTAATGGAATAAGTGTATTATTCATTTTTAGTTAAAAAGAACAACAACATCTTCCCTTGTTGTTGTATTTAATATAGTATCTAAAAGAGTATCCAGCCACTTTTTTTATTTATAACCCCTTTATTTGTAGCATATTATCAAAATACCATTTACTCAGAAGACCACATAAGCTTACTCAGAAGACCACATAAGCTTACTCAGAAGACCACATAAGCTTACTCAGAAGACCACATCTGTTCTCGGTGCATTGACTACCGTAGACATTTTGTCCACCGTAGTCATTTTGTCTACAGTGGACATTCCTTCTGGCAATATTACTTGGTACTGACTGCCCTTAATCTCTGCTGTATTTGTGATATCAATTCTTTTAATAAGACGGGCATTTATGAGCCTGTCAATAGCCCTTTGGACAGTCTTTAGGCTTATCCCGGATTCTTTTGCCAGTTCGCCATAACCAATCCAGCCCGTGGTATCTTTACCAGACACAGAAGACCGTTTATAAAGGCTTAGGTAGATAGATTGTTGGCTTGGAGTAATAAGCAGTTTCAGTTTATCCCTCAATAAATCTTCATTGACTACCGTAGACATTTTGTCCACCGTAGTCTTTTTGACTACGGTAGTCATTTTGTCTACAGTGGACATTTCAGGCTCTCTTTTTGGTGTTTCTGCCGGCGCAGTTTTCTTGCCGTAAAAGATAGCTAATTTTTCTTCATCCGGTTTTGGTATATTCTTTAACGCTTTTCTTTTCATCTAACAAGACCTCGCATATTTGGTTGTAATCTTCTGCGCCCCGGCTTTGTTTATCAACTTCAAATATAGTTTGATTGGCGGACGAAGCCTGTTTTATCTTTGTATCTAACCTTACAGCAGGGAAGACCTTTTCTTTATAAGTATCCTGCAGCGCTTCCATAACTTCTTGGCTCATATTTGTCCGTTTCTCGAAGAAGGTCGGGATCACGCCAGTAATAATAAGTTGCTTCTCGTAGTATTTCTTAATCATTGCCAGATTATCAATAACTTGCGTGGCCCCAAGCATTGCTAAATAATCCATGCTTATAGGGATAATAATTTCATCAGCATAAAGAAGGGCATTTTGATTAAGCAGGGAGAGAGAAGGGGAGCAGTCTATTAAAACAAAATCATATCGCGCAGTCTGGTCTATATGCCTCATTCTGATTTTTAAGATTTCTTCCCGACGGGGCATAGCGCTTAATTGCAGCTCACACGCCGCCAGAGTGTTATTAGAAATAATACAGTCAATATTCTCTCGCGCTTTTACAATACAATCATCGACGAAGGCATCATTAATCAGAAGGTCGTACATTGTAAGTTTATGATCTATCCCAAAACTCACTTTAATATTTCCTTGAACGTCAACGTCTAAGACGAGAACCTTTTTGCCTTTACCTGCCAAACAGCTTGCTAAAGATATAACAGTCGTTGTCTTTCCTGTGCCACCTTTGAGATTTTGACATGCAATTTTTCTCACCGGTCCCCCAAATTTAAAATAATGATGTTTGGCCGCTTTTAATCTTTGTTACCGCTTTTTCTTCTGTAAGCCAACGGTCAATAATAGCTTTTTGAAAACGCCAACTCCTGCCAATTTTACTACTAGGGATTTCACCCCGTTGAACTTTTTTATATACCGTCTGATAATTCAAATGAAGGTATTCTGCTAACTGTTTTACCGTCATAATTTCATTTGCCATACCAATAACCTCCGGATAGAAACTTCATTTTTTATTTCGTCAAAGTAACCTCGTTTTTCTAATACTATCACAGCGTCACTAAATATGTCAAGTGTTTTTTTATCTCCTTTTATGTTTTAACAATACTTTACTGTATTAAAAATATTCGATGACTACCGTAGACATTTTGTCCACCGTAGCCATATTCTCTCTCATATAGCTCGAGCAGCAGATAAAAACCCTCTCGAAGTGTAAGTATAAAGCATGAGTTCAAAGCACAAATTTCCATGTTCCCCAAATCAGTCTATCTGTAAAAAATATCGCCTCTCAGATAAAATCGCCAACCTGAAAGGCAGAATTTTCAGATTCTCCTTGATTTCTCTCCTCTTACTTGGTATAATTCAATTTATGAATACCAAAGCCCTCAGTTTACTATTACAGAGTTGGAGACCAACCTCCAAAGCAATCAAGGCCCAAAAAGCAATACCCATCGACGTCAGATTACGCAGAGAAGGGGTTTATTATTACGAAGAAACCATCCATCTCCAGCCAAAAGAATGGCTGATCAAAGAATTTGGCCCAGGAAAAGAATACCCCATCAATGTTAGCCGTCTCATAAAAAACATTATCTGGCAGGCCAGAACAAGAATCATCCAAAACAACCAACCACCAATAGAAGGGCTCATCCGCTCTTTCTGGTATACACACATCAAACCCGTGTTAGCAAGAACAAATTCCCTCAACAAAAAGGTAGATCAATATTCTCAGGTGATCCAAATGTTTGTCCGGCTTATACAATATTGTGATCTCATGCGCTATAAAGATATTGGGTTTATAGACGATAATCAAAACGATAGAAAGATTGGGATAAATAATCACATCATTCTTTTTGCCGAAAAAGCAGGACATTACCCCTTACTCCAAAGAATCGCGCAAAACACCGAAGTAACCATTCTTTCATTAGGAGGACAACCATCATTGCTCAGCGCAGAATATTTTGTCGATGAAATGAAAGCGCAAAAAATCGATGTCCGTAAATCCTTCTACACCTTCAGCCTCGTAGATTACGATACCAGCGGCTGGATCATCAAAGACGCCTTCCTCAATGACCTTAGATTTTTCGGATTAAAACATCTCCAGCATAAGGATCTCATCCTGCTGGAAATCTTCACCCAGGAAGAAATAGAATTAAACAAATACCCTCTTCCTATCTCGCCAGAGATGGAAGCAAAAAATAGAAAATGGCTTAAAGAATCCGGAGGTATAAATGGCGAGCTTTATGGCTTAGAGGCAGACGCCGCGCCAGCTAAGAAAATTACAGAACTATTCACATCCGAGATCAAAGATTTAATCGAATCAACCGAAGACATTAGAAAAGGGAGAGCCCTGCTTTCAATATCCCAATCATTAGATGAATATATTTTGGCCAGATTAAGAACCCAGGAGAAATAATATGCCTAAAAAACCCGTCTCTGTTACAAAGCCATTTACACTTGAAACATTCATGAAACAAACAACAAAACTCAAGATAACCACCAATCTCCTTGAAGATTTCATCCAGGCATTAGATGAATTAGCTGCCAAAATAACCCAAACATCCCAAACCTATGCCATAAAAGAACAAAGAAAAACAATAATGCCCCAGGATTTAGAAAAGGCATTAGATGAAATTTTAAAAAGAGGCCCCCTCACCGTAGACGAACTAACCCAAAAAATAAAACCATTAAGTATAACCGAATTATCAGACCTATCACAGAAAATAAAAAAACTGGCAGAAGAATTACTCAAACCCACCAAATGAATTACCAAGACCTAACCCAAAAAATCTCCGCCAGATTCCATCTGCGCCATTCTTTTTCCAAAAAACTCCTTGATCTAATCTGTAACGAAATAACCCAAGAGCTGCATAGCGAAAAAAGGGTTTATCTAAGGCCGCTTGGCGTATTCCATCCAATCCAGCGGCCTGCCCGGCGTTATTACGATCTCAGAACAAAGAAAATCAAAATCAAACCCGCTCACAAAGATGTCGTTTTCCTGCCAGGAAAATATCTCCTTCGTCAGATGTCAGCATCAAAAAGAATTTAAAATAATGCACCGCCCGCCTGGGGGCGGGCTGCGTTGGTGGTGTCCGCGCCGTTCCGCCTCGCTGCCGCTCGGCTTCACTGTCCCGCTCCCCTTCGCTGCCGCTCAGGGTCGCTCATTTGCCGCTTAGGTCAGCGGCAGGGCAGGCTGGGTCGCCTGCCCTTCAATGCAATCCCCGCTGGCTTGCCCCTGCGGGGCAGCTGCTTCCAGGTCTGGTTTGCTCGGGCTTCAGCCCTACGGGCTTCCGCTCCCTGCGCCGCCAGCCCTTCCAGCAACTCTGCCCTTCGGGCAGACGCCAGCTCATCTTGTATGCCAGTGTTGTCTTCGGGGCTCTGCCCCAAACCCCGCTGGGACATTTTAGAAATGTCCCAGACCCTAAACGCCCTGCCCGCCAGAAACCCGCAAGGTTAGTGGTTATGCGCCGTGACCTTCATTCAGTCGTTCCGTTTCAACAGATTATCGCCCCGCTAAAGCGGGGTTCGTGCTTTCTGACATCCCGCTTCGCGGGAAGACAGAAATTTTCTTTTTACGGCAACCCGTAAAAAGAAAATGCGCACCGATAAACTGTTTCCACTACACTCCTTCATTACGGTCGCTCAGTTTGTGGTAAATGCATTACTTATATTATTCGCCACCCTAAAACCAATAAGGAATGTCGCTCGCCCACGAAGGTGAATAAAACAGGGGAAGCGGCTCAGGGGTTCGGCATCCTTGACATTTTTGGCTGACATATGTTTCTACAATAGCCCAAATTTAAACGGATTAGCGGTTCTGTAAGGTTTTCTCTGCAATGGTGATAGTCTTCTTCCCCCTAGGCCAAAAATGTCAAGGACCGGGCAAGCCAGGCGGTTTTTTAACGCAAAAAAATCGGAGCCTCAATTTCTCCAATTTTTTTGCTAAAACCGCCTTTGCCTATAATGCGCATTATAGGCACTTGCCCTTGCCTCACCCCTTCGCTCGCCACTGCGCCCTTGACAGACCTTAATAAAAAATTTAAGGAACGTCTGTCAAGGGCTTGGGTTAGACATAACATCGTTATGTTAACTTCCCCTGTTTTATTCACCAGACAAAGCTCGCTCCCTATATTCAACCTCCCAGTTCCGCCGACCCCCCAGTCTTTGGGGAGTCGGCGGTTTTGATTTTTTGTTTTTATAAAGGTGATTATCGTCGAGAATCAGGCAGGGTTTTATATGGACGACTTGAAGATTATCGATTGTAGCGCAGATTAGAGGGTATTTTTAGGCGGGTTATCGTCGGAAAAACTGGTTTTGGCTATTTCGGATCCTAAAACGGTTGGCATACGCTTCCTACGAATGCCTCTAAAACCTTCGTATTTGCGTTCTACGGGCTTTTCTTAAACAGTTTGAGGTTTTACTTTTGATAAAAATAGAGGTGTTATGTTTTTGCGGGATTAATTACTTTTATTTCGCTATATTTAACGAAATCGTCTTCATTGACGGTCACGATAGTATCTACTTGGTTGGCTATCATCGTTGCAACAATTTTTAAATCATAAATATCTTGCGCGATAATTTTATATTTCCGCACCAAATTACCTAAAATATTTAATGCGGTTTCTGAAAAACCCACCTTCAATATATTTTCTGATTTCACATATTTATCGATCTCTCCCAAAGAAACCTCTGGCGTAAGAGGATTTTCTATTCTCTTGGGACTCGTGATAACCGAATAAAACTCTACTAAATTTTGCAAACTAACACATCCCTGGAGCTCACCATTAATAACCTGGTCTCTTATCTTTACCGCTATCTCATGAAATTCAGAATTTTTATTCGCGGCATATACAAGAATATTAGTATCCAGAAGGACCATAGTAATTACCTGTCTTCGTAAAGATCTTTTCTTTTTAACTGTCCGAAAATCTTACCGAGATTAAAATTCCCGAAAAGACTCTTAGGTAGGGGTTTAGGATTGGCTAGCATGAATGTGCTAAAAGGAAACGTATAATCAATTATACTGGAAGGATTAGAAAATATTTCAAAAAGTAACTCCTTGGTTAATTCCTTTTGAGTATTTTTATCATGCGTAAGTATAACGTCCTTTATCTCTAACATATTTCTACCCCCTCTTCTTCGTTTTTTTAGTTTTATTTCAAGAGCGCTTTAATTCGATAACATTAAACGTTTTATTTGCGAATATCACACCATCGTAACTTACCCTAAAATCATATTTTCCAGGATGATTAAACGCCAATCCCTCTAGATTAAATACTAATTCATAAGATCCTAATCTATCAGGAATGCCGAGTTCAGGGATATTTCCCTGGCCAATTATCTGATTTTTTTCCAAATCCAATAATTCCAACTTAAAATTATATTTCCCCTCTGCATTTGTAAACTTTATGTATACCCCTAACCGAAAATGTAAACAAGGAAATTTTATCGCAGAAATATTCTCAAAAATCCCTACTAAGCTTTTTTTGTTTGTCCCAATCTCTGTTATTATGCTATCGCATAATAACATCGCTTCTTTTACAGGAACCACTTTATTCATATACACCTCGCATGATAAAATATAACATAAAAGTTAATCGCTGTCTAC
>Ga0209824_10001370_pt1 | contig 13747 bp, 17 predicted proteins | sample VDWuncwatermetaG_FD_184124 | JGI IMG/M metagenome (GOLD analysis project Ga0209824, IMG submission 184124) | Wastewater microbial communities from Netherlands to study Microbial Dark Matter (Phase II) - VDW unchlorinated drinking water (SPAdes)... ... | reverse complement strand
CGTTAATGGTCTTGGCCGGGAGAAGTCGCAATTGAGGGCTCTCGGCGTGGATTCGTCGGCTGAGTTCAAGAACCGTGCCCTCAAGCCGTTGATGATCATTAAAAGGAAGTTTAAGTAAATGAAGTCGATTTTCAACTCGTCGAGTGGCATGCCATCCAAGGCCGATCCAGAGGCTTAGGCTGAGAACGGCGCCCGCAACGATCCCTGGCGAGCCCGCTAGAGCGAATAGAGGGAATATGATCCCTGCCGCAAGACAAAGGGCATACGTGAGTAATTTGATAGCCGCCATCAGCTCAATGACCTTTCTTTTGACATCCCTCGGAGTCTTTGTGCATTCTAGCGGGGCATTGAGCCAAAAGTAAAACCGGCGTTTGGATACCTAATGGATAGTCTAGAAATATTGAAAAGAATGCTGTCGGATAATCCCCCGCTTTCGAGCCGTGAGACCGAGACGAGCGTTGTTTGTGAGTGGGCCGGTCTGAGTGATGAAGAGACGAAAGCCTTTGAAAAGGCAACCCTGAGTGAATACGCCGAAGGCCGCCCTCCGACGTTGCCGACGATTTACCGATGGACTGAATTTCGTTGGCTTGAGCGGATGAAAATCGACATGTCGAAGTTGCTTCATACGGACCAGGAGTATTTGTACTCGGATGATTGGGATCCTACTAAGCAACATCAGATCTCTACCGAAATCTTATCGGATCGAGAGCGGCGGGGATTACGATTTGTTTCCGTGAAAACTCAGGTCAAGCAAGGCGTCACAACGGCCGTTGAATGTCTGACGACTTTTGTGATCCGGAATGTGGAGATGGGCGAATGAACCGAAGTTGGAATTCTGGAGATGTGGTCGAAGGTTTTAAGCGTGGCCCGATTACCGCAGACATTTTAAAGGCGTACGCGAAGGCTTCCCGAGACACGAACCCGATCCACTGGGATCGGGCCTTCGCTCAATCAGCGGGCTTTGACCGTCTCATCGCCCATGGGATGCTGAGCATGGCGTTTTTAGGAGACTGTGTCCGTAAGAACTTCCCAAGAAAGAGCTATCATATTAAGCGTTTGAAAGCCCGTTTCCGTAAAGTTGTTTTTGAGGGCGACACCCTCGCGGTAGCCGCCATCATTAAGAAAGCAAGCGGTGACGGAATCTCAATGAGCCTAACCGTTCATAACCAAAATGACGAGCTTGTGACGGACGGTGAGGCCACCGTGGTCGAGACTTGTTCGGAGTAACGCGACGTGCTACACCACCCAGATAGGCGGTGGTTTTATGGGCTCTCAGAGAAGACATCTCAAACTCATTATATGTGAAGGAAATCCAGCGGTGAATGGTCCGATCACACGCCTAGGCCTTCATTCCCATTTCGAGCCTGTTCCCGTAAAGCAACTCGTTGTGATGATCTTGGCAAAGTGTCTGCTGCTTGCCAGCACACTCTATTGGATCTGCGGCTAGTCCTTGCTGCAGAGTATTTTGAGCGCCTTAAGATAGGTGGCATGTTCGATCGGTAGAAGTCTCGTCGATAAAGTGGCTTCTGTATCATCAGGTAAAATATTTAAACTCGATTGAGCGATGATGGGGCCATCGTCCATTTTGGCGGTGACGTAGTGGACAGTGCAACCAGTGACTTTCGCACCCGCCTTGAGCGCTTGCCGCTGAGCGTGCATTCCCGGGAAATTTGGGAGTAGTGAAGGGTGGATGTTAAGGATTTTTCCTGAGAAACTATCCACGAAGCCTTCAGAAAGAAGCCGCATGAACCCGGTAAGGACGATAAAATCCGGCTGATATTTGTGGATCTCGTTTTTAAGCCTTAGATCATAGGATTCGCGGGATTCCTTTTTCGGTGCCATCACATGGGTCGGGACGCCCGCGTGTTTCGCGATCGCCAAAGCTGGGGCGTCGGGCTTGTCCGTAAAGAGTGCTAGGATTTGTGCGTTGGGGAGTTCGTTCTTTTCAATCGCGTCTAAGATTGCCTTAAAAGTTGTGCCACGCCCTGACGCGAGCACGACTAGTCGTTTCAGACCCACTCAACGGTCTCCGTGGGGGCTGATGGCGGTTTGAGGATTTCGCCGGCATGCCATGCCTTCCACCCCTCTTGAATAAGCCCCTTCACGAGTGGATCCGTGTTTTCTTTACGGCAAACCAAAATAAGGCCAACTCCACCATTGAAGGTGCTTAAGATTTCATCCACTTCTAACTTAGCGGTATTGCGAAGCCACTCATAGAGCGGCGAGAATTGCCATTTTGCACTCGAGACCCTGGCCACAAAGCCTTTCGGCAAAATGCGCGGCAGGTTTTCAAAAAGCCCACCCCCAGTGATATGAGCGGCAGCCTCGACCAGCTCCATCCTGGACCCGATAGCCGGATGGTAGAGATGAGTCGGGCGAAGCAGGCAATCTTTCCATGTCTCGTCGGAAAACGGAGTTTTCTCGTTGGGTTTCAAATCATGTTTTTCAATGAGCTTACGAACGAGTGAATAGCCGTTGCTATGAAAACCAGACGAGCCCAGCGCTACGAGTTGGTCGCCATCTTTGATTCGATGTGGCCCTATCATTTTGGGTCGATCCACCATTCCGACCAGAAAACCCGCAAGGTCGATGTCCTTTGCGGCATACATGCCAGGCATTTCAGCCGTCTCGCCTCCAGCCAGGGTGCAGCCGATGATTTCACAGGAACGGTGAATGGATTTTAAGACCTCCAACCATTGGTCAGCATCGAGCCTTGAGCAAGCGTAGTAGTCCAGAAAGACCAGAGGTCTTGCACCGGTGCAAAGTAAATCATTGGCGTTCATAGCAACGAGGTCTTGCCCCAGCTCTGAGGTGTGGCCCCAGTCCACCGCTAGTTTAAGCTTAGTGCCGACGCCATCACAGCAGGTGACCATGAGGGGATCCTGAAACTCTCTCAGGATTTCTTTCAGCTGATAAAGCGACGCAAAGGGTCCAATCCCAGTGACCAGATTTGGGTCCTTCTTCTGAGATTTCAAGTACTCGGAAAAACTCTGGATCGCTTTCTGTGCCTTTTCCGGATCCACCCCGGCCTGTTGATAACGGCCCTGATTTGGTTTCATGATTTGGGAGATCTTTGGCATTCCTTCGGGACGACGCAGGTGCCTTTTGCTTTGGCCACCACGATAGGAGTTTTTAATTTATCCGCTGCCGATGGGCTGATATCTGAGCGAGGGGAAATGACTTTGATGATCTCAAAAATCATTGTACGCGATGTTTTACCCATTTCAGTGATCTCACCGGTGACTTCGACGTAGTCTCCCGCATAGACTGGCGCTAGAAAGTCTACTTGATCATAGGCTCTAAATAACCCTTCATCTCCATCAGTTAGAATCAAAAGTTCGGTCGCCACATCTCCAAAAAGTTCAAGAAGTCTGGCCCCTGATACGAGATTTCCACCATAGTGGGCGTCGGCTTGGGACATTCGTAGTCGGAGAGTGGATTGGATGCGCTTGGGCTTTGCCATCTCCCGAATATGGCTAGGGAAACGGGTTGAGTCAACATTCTTTGCGATTCTAAGGGGTTAATCTCGCTTTTGTTCTTGACGTAGGGTGGTGGACTGCTTAAGTTTCGAGGCTGGAGAAAACGCCGTGCAGAATGCCATTATCGAAAGTATCAGTAAGTCGCAGCAGAAGGATCGCCCTTCATTCGCCGTTGGAGATCGGGTGAGCGTTTCAGTTCGCCTGAAAGAAGGCGATAAGGAACGAACTCAGATTTTCCGTGGAGTCGTCATTTCCAAAACCCCTAAGTCGGGTTCTGGAGTCAATGCCAAGTTCACGGTTCGCAAGATCTCTGAGGGGGTTGGTGTTGAAAGAATTTTCCCAATCCATTCACCGTCGATTGAAAGCATTAAAGTTGAGAGCTCGAGTGTTGTCCGCCGTTCCAGATTGTACTACTTACGTGAGCTGACTGGTAAGAAGGCACGCTTGAAGGAATCAACTCGTTTTGGAGATCTGATCAAGAAATCTAAAGAGATTCAAATGAATGATTCTGACATGGTCGCGAATGTTCCAGCAGACGTTAAAGCGACTCCCGAAGTGAGTGACGACAAGTAATCATTCTCGGCCCTCGACTCAGACGCGTTTAGATTTTGCATCATGGATAGGACAACTTGAGCGCACCTACTTGGAATTCGGAAACTGTTTTAAAAATCCAAGGTTATCAGTTTATTGCAGGTTGCGACGAAGTCGGCATGGGTTGTCTTGCTGGGCCGGTGGTTGCCGCGGCGGTCATTTTACCGTTTGGGATAATTCTTGAAGGGCTTAATGACTCAAAGCTGATGTCTGCGAAGAGCCGAGAGTCCATGGTTGAAAGAATCCATGCCGTGGCTCTCAGTTATTCCATTCAGCATGCGACGGTTGATGAGATCGATGAACTCAATATCTATCACGCTGCTCGGTTAGCGATGAAGCGTGCGATTGAATCTCTCAAGATACCAGCGGATTATGCTCTGATTGACGGGCGAGCCAAAATAGATCTTTCGATTCCCCAATTATCGATCATTAAGGGAGACCAGATTTCAGTCTCGATCGCAGCGGCTTCCGTCCTTGCGAAAGTCTTCAGGGACCAATGGATGCGAGAATTTGATATTTCCTACCCTGGCTACGAATTTGCAAAGCATAAGGGGTATGGCAGCGTTTTACACAGGACTCACCTTCAAGATCTGGGCCCGTCGCCCATCCACAGAAAGAGCTTCTCTTGGACGCCAGTACGAGGCCCTAGCGCGACTTAGGTGCCGTGGACTTGGATATCGGATACTTTCAAAAAATTGGCGTCTTCGCAAATATGAGATCGATATCATTGCCAGAGATGGCAAAGACGTTGTTGTGATCGAGGTGCGGGGAAGACGGTGTCAGGATTATTCTATCCCAGCGAGCATGAGCTATCGAAAGAAACAAATGCTGATTGGCGCGTCTCGGATCTTGGCGAGATATTACCGAAGTTGCGTGCGGATCGAGTTATGGGCGTATTATGGAGATCCCGAATCGGCCATCGAGCCTGAAGTCTTTAGGATCCAAGACGATTAGGCGTCTTTATTTTTCTTAACGCGTCTCTTAGTTATTTTCTCAGGTTGGAGGATGAAGTTTTCTCGGGCCTGAGATTCAGATTCAAAGATCTCAAAGGGCTTTCGGTTTGATTGAAAGGCTCGGATCAATCTCTCAAATTCGGAGCTGACTTCGCATAATCTTGGTTTGCCGAAGGGGGTGCTGAACTCCTTGAGCACCTGAACAAATTGGTTGATGGCGGTGGAGCCAACAAAACGTAGTGATCGCATATTGATCACGACCCGAGGTTCTACTTGAGATTTTGTGACCATTTTGGCTCGCTGCTGAAGTTCCATCGTGGATTCGAAGTCGACCTGGCCCTCCAAATCGAAAATAATCGTAGTTCCATCTTGTCGTGCTCTAATATTCATGGTTTGTCCTAGTGGAATCGAGGTTGGATTGGATACAACTCAATTATACATGGTTGCCACACCGATCGGCAATTCCCGCGATATGACCCTGCGCGCAGTAGATACCTTGAGAGAGGTGCCCAACATTGTGGCGGAAGACACGCGGGAGACCCGAAAGCTTCTCTCGTTACTTGGGATTTCTCCTGAGGGGAAGTCTTTCCACTCCTTTGCGGCGCATAATATGAAATCTGCCACCGATAAGATCATCGAGATTTTACTTGCGGGTCAGTCCGTTGCCTTCTGTTGTGACCGAGGGACACCTGCGATCTCGGACCCGGGTTCGATGCTCGTTGATCGTGCGCGTCAGCAAGGAATCTCAGTTATTCCCATTCCCGGTGCCTCGAGTGTCACAGCGTTAGTCTCGGTAGCGGGGCTTAAGGAGACCGAATTTCTCTTTCTAGGATTTGCTCCGAAACAGAAGATGATCAAGGAAGCCCTTTGGAAAAAAATCCAATGGCTTGGGATAGCGAGTGTTTTCTTTGAGTCGCCTCATCGAGTCAGAGCTACCGTCAGCGAATGGCAGACCAGCTTCCCTGGTGGATCCATCTTTGTGGGACGTGAAATCACGAAACAATACGAAGAGTATGGATGGCATCAGCTTGATACTTTGGATACGAAGAATCTGGTTGAGAAGGGTGAATATGTCCTGATCCTTCTGCCCCCCAAAACATCGTCTGAATCCCCGCAGGAAGCTCAACTCAATGACGCGATCAAGGATCGGCTACTTTCCGACCGCGATTGGTCCAAACAAGTCGCCAAAAGGACGGGTCTTAGGGCCGCGGATATTTACAATGCGCTGCAGAAATCTCAAAGATGAAGATTTCTTCATAATCTGCCGATTAATGAGTTATGAGAAATATCTTATGGGTGGTTTGGGCCGCGTTGATCCTTGAACCTTCAGCCTATGCGATGACCGGATCGATCATTCAGGTCAGTCGTCCAGTTCACCTATCGAGCCGCCAGCCCAAGGCCCAAAAACAGTATTTCATCGACGTTGGGGAAAGACATGGCATTCGGCAGGGTGCTACACTTGAAGTGTATCGGGTTATCCCCGTGCTCAATGAAATGACAGGAAGCGCCGGCCCAGTCCATCGCCTTCGGATCGGGGACCTCAGGGTCGTTTCAGTTTCGGAATCCGTTGCGGTTGGGGAAGTGGAGCAGTATCGAGCACCAAATGAGTTGGCAGGCGCTGAATATTTGAGTTTTATGTTAGGTGACGAAGTGCAAATGAAGAGGGGTTTGCCAATTGAGGCTCCTCGTTTTTAAAATAGAATTGGGCACTCATGTTTCATACATTACTTCTTAATGCCGGATATGAACCGCTTCGAGTCGTAACGTGGCGCCGTGCCTTCACTCTCGTCTTCCAAGAAAAAGTTGAAATCCTAGAAGAGTACACGGAAAGTGTCAGGTCCATCTCACGCACTTTTCCTGTCCCCGCCGTGATTAAACTCAGACGGTGGATCAACCTCAAACGAAGCACTCCCATGATCCGATTTTCGCGCTCCAACATCTATCTTAGAGACGAAAAACGATGCCAGTACTGCTATGTCGAATTCACCGAAAAAGAACTCACCCTTGACCACGTCTACCCCGCAGTTCGAGGCGGTAAGAAATCATGGGAGAACATCGTTGCCGCCTGCATGATCTGTAACCAGTCCAAAGGCAACCGCACTCCGGAAGAAGCCGGACTTAGGCTCTACCGTCGGCCCCATGCGCCACAGTGGCTTCCGAGCACGCTTCAGCTTGTTTCACCAAGCTCCGCGCCGACCATCTGGCAACCTTACCTAGAAATCCTGATGAAAAATAAGGGTTAAAAAACGCGCAGACTAGCCTTGTCCGCCCGTGAGCTGAGTCAGCATCGAGCGGATCTTATCCTTCGGCTGATTGCCAACCAATTCGTTCACCTTCTTGCCATCCTTGAAGACTAATAACGTTGGAATCCCGCGGATACCAAACTCGCCAGGCACCTGCCGGCATTCATCCACATTGACCTTGGCAAACTTAATCTTCCCTTGAAACTCCTGAGCGAGCTCGTCCAAGACTGGAGACAGCGCTCGGCAGGGCATACACCACTCGGCCCAGAAATCGACAAGAACGGGCACCGAACTTTTCGTCACCGCATCATTAAAAGTCGTGTCATTTAAATTAATCATCTGATCGCCCATCGCAAAATCCTCCTTGTCCAAACCATTATGGGCGCTAATCTCCGTCTTTCAAGAAAAAATACTCGATAACACGCTAACCAAATCATTTGAATAATCCTCCCCCTTAGACTACAAAAAAAGGACTTCGAGTTGCCGAATCTCTACTTGCCCAAAGGGTAGGGGCGGCAAGCGAGCAGGTTTTTGAAAAGTGGGTTCGTAGCTCAGTTGGCCCCCGTGAGTGAAGCGAACGGACCTAATGGCCGCGTAGCCCGAAGGGGGCGCGACGATAAGAAGCTAGGGGCGGCAAGCGAGCAGGTTTTTGAAAAGTGGGTTCGTAGCTCAGTTGGTTAGAGCGCTACCTTGACATGGTAGAGGTCGTAGGTTCGAGCCCTATCGGACCCACCATCCCCGGGATCTCCTCACTTGATGGTGGCTAACAGGAAAAAACAATTTAAGTAGAGCCTATTCGTACGGCCTTACTTTAGGAGAGCCTATTCGTACGGCCTTACTTTAGGAGTTGCTTGTGGGAGCTCGTGCCGCGGCTACGGGTGTAAGTCGACGGGCCCTTTTTTTTCTAAAGGCATTAGAGCGGCAGGAAACATATGTTGCCGGACCCGCAGCCACAGGCCTTGGATTTCTGGGATCGAAAGACCCGGAAGTGACTAAGGCCGTAAGAAGCGCCGCTCATCGCGCTTATCCAATGGCTGATGGAACTTCTCGACCTGCGATAGAACTTATACGAGCGACTATCTTTGCGCTGAGTGACCTGAAAGAATCCACTAACGATTTCCTTCCTCTACTTGCTTCTCAGGCCAAATTTCACAAAAGCGAAGTCGTCTCCCTTTTTAAAGAAATAAAAGGACGACCGTGGACGTCTACTGAGACAAAGCACGCAATTGATGGCTACCTGAAAGAGCTTAAGTAAAATTTACCGCACTTATTGCGAAGCAGAATCTGTCTCACCATTTCAGGATGCCAGAAGCGGTACGATAATAAAAAGTTTCAGTTTGTTTCCCTGCCTAAGTCGATTCGTCCTTTCTTAGGATCCTATACCTCGTTGTACGTCCAGCGCCTAAGCGTTTAACCAGCTTAAGCTCCAGCAGACGGTTTAAAACCTGTTTTGCAGTAACCGAAGGAATCTTTAGGTGCCCTGCGACTAGTTTCGTTGAAATCTCTTCGTGTTTCTCAAAGAGAGTCAATGTTCGTTGTTGATTCGGCGAAAGCAGCGAATCTGAGAATGATGATTGCAAGAATCCATTTAAGACTTCGATTTGTCGTACCATCACATCGACAAAAAAATGGAGCCAACGGGCCATTTCCGCTTTTGGTGATTTGCCGTCTTTTTGAACCGTGCGGAGGGCAATGTAGTACTCAGTTTTGTGGTCCTCGATGATCTTTTCGAGCGAGACATACGGCATGTAAGAGTATCCTGCCTTGGCCAAAAGTAGGTTTGTCAGAATTCGGCTAAGGCGGCCGTTTCCATCGTGAAAAGGATGGATAGCTAGAAATTCCACAATGAAGTTTGCGATAACAAGGATTGGGTGAAGGTCTCCGTTCTTTAGTTCCGCTCGAGCCCACGCGATGAGGTCTCGCATTTCCGAAGGAGTCAAATGAGGGGCTGTTGGATTGAACAATACGGTTTCTCCCCCTGCGCGATCGAAGGCCACAACCTTGTTGGGTGCAGACTTGTACTTTCCACGTCGTTGCTTATCCTTCTCTGAATATTTCAAAAGTTGGCTATGAAACTGGAGTATTAGCCCCTCAGAGAAAGGTATGTCTTTGTAGGAATCGAATACTGTTTGTAAGACTTCCGCGTATCCTGCAACCTCCTGCGAGTCCCGGTCTGTAAGTTTACTTGTACGGAGACCTTTAAGAAGTCTCTCGACTTCTTTGTCTGTGAGATGACTCCCTTCGATGCGGGTGGAGGCGCCCGTGGACGTGACAACAATACTTCGCTTTAGACGTCCTAGCGCCTGAGGATTAAGCTGAGATGCCCCTTTCCACCAGCCTTTGAACTCGTCAATCTTGGCTATTTTCGAAAAAATGGCGGTTAGGGCCCCGCCTGGGATGTTTTGCAGTCGTTTGATTAAATGGTTACTCATAACTATATCCAATTGTATCCGATTATATCCGAAATTAGTAGGAATAACGTATGTGGGGGTAATAACGGAGCATGCTCTTTATTCATATTCGAGTAAGAATTTGTCTTATCAGCTCAGGATGCCATTTGAGGCGACGTCGCTTTGTAGGAATTTTCATAGAGGTTAGGATACGGGCGATCGTTACATTGGATAGGCCATCGGAATGCATTTTCAAAATTGAACGGATTACTTTCTGCTCCAGCTCGTAATCAACAACCTTTCCTTTTCTCAATATTTTCCCAAACGGCAGGTTATGAAGGCGGTAGGGATTTTTCCATCGTTTTCGGCCAGAAATATCGAAAGCAATGAGAGCATTCCGAATGGCCGTTTTGGAGGACGCAAACTCGGCTGCAATTTGCCTCATAGAGCGTCTTTCAACGACATATTTATGATGGAGGACGGCCTTGTTAAAAGTTACCGATCCTGTTTTAATCCTTGATTGGATTACCGTTTTCGCTTGGAGGACGTTTCCAGTACCTGGGTCGGAGCGGTCCACCAATTCTAGGATCTCCTCACTTGATGGTGGGTAACAGGGGAAAACAATATTAAGTAGGAGCCTATTCCTACGGCCTTACTTTAGGGGTTGCTTGTGGGAGCTCGTGCCGCGGCTACGGGTGTGGAAAGTCGACGGGCACTTTTTTTATTAGGGGTTGCTTGTGGGAGCTCGTGCCGCGGCTACGGGTGTGGAAAGTCGACGGGCACTTTTTTTATTTTTGGAAGGTGAAGTTAAACTTTGTGGTTCCACTAAAAACGCTGGTTCCGTCAACGTCGGCGTGGAGTGTGAAGTAGTAGCTGCCTTCGGACGCTGTGACATGAAGTTCATCGTAGGGGATAAATAACTCGATAGAATCATCCTGATCCATCTCAAACGATGAGTGAAGAAAGCGTGGTTTAAAGACTTCAGCCACTCCGACCTCACCGCTACTTGTGGCGAATTTTCCATTATCATCTTTGAGAGGGTTGCCGCCTTTATCAAAAAATAGTGCATTAAACCGAACCTTAGCTTCTTTGAGGCAATGAGCTTTAAATTCCAATTGGATTAGGATGCCCGAGGACCCATTGCGATAGACTCCGTATTCGGCACGTACCAAGACGTTATCAATTTTACGGTCGTTGGACCACATATCGTAGTTAAACGGCAGATTTTTAGGAGCTCGGTAGCCATCGGGTGCCTGAATATTGAAATTGTTTTTGTTGAATTTTGCGGAACCTGTGTTGCCCCAGACTTCAAAGGTGTGTCCAACTAGGGTCCCTGTTTTGCTATGTGAGGCTCCTAGTAGCGTGCTCTTTCCGGGTGCAATTTCGTATGTGTAGGATTGTTCGGTTCCCGGCATCCAAACCCAACCGCTATCCTCGCTATAGGTGTAGCAGCGAATCCAAAGGCAGAGCGTGTTATCCGTGTTATTGATGATGCGTAGTTCTTTTTCGTAGCGGATATCGCCGTCATCGGGCCGATCAGAATCGGCTAAACTGAGCGAGTGTGGAGACTGTGTGTTGGCTTTAAGGATTTCAGCGTCCGGGTAGTGCACTCTTGCGTTTTCTTTCGCGTCGGAAAACAGCGATTCGGTCGTGGATTGAATCCGATTAAAGGCTTCCTCCCAAGTGATAAAGCCATTTCCGTTCGCATCCACATCATCAACCTGAGAACATAGAGTTTTTGCAATGGCTTGGGTAAAAAATCCTCCCCGAAGGCTGTTGACCCATCCAAACTGAGGTGCTGTCGCCGCCGTGATTTCAGTGAGGCCGCGGTGCTGAAAGAAGAGTTGATTAAAAACTTCCCAGGACGCGGGTGTGGGTCGTGGTGGAGAATAGGAGAAGTCGCCTGGGCTTGAACATTTCTCAGTCGTGATCACCACATGCCTAGCGTCTGTACTCTCGAGTTTCTCCCTTAGTTCTTTATTGCTGATATTGCCTTCGCTTGTGGCAAGGTACTCCCCATCATCGTCATCATAAGCTCCGTGTCCGCAGTAGTAGAACCAAAGCGTGTCTTGTGAAGTCACGATGAGGTCATTATCGATAAAACTAAAGAGATTCGACTTTTCAATTCGGGTATCAGTGAATTCGTGGGTTTCGTAACGGTCCTCTCGGCCTTCAAACGTTTCTTCAAGGACTTTAAGCAGTAACGCCTTTGAGGCGAGACACCCTGCCGTGGTGTCGGCGCCGACTTGGTCGGCTTTAGTATCTACGACAAAAAACGCATGGAGTTTTGGGTCAGCGAATGAGGCGCCACATCCGATAAAAGCCATGAGAACGCTTATCGTAAAGAGAAATTTGCTGGGATTAAACACGAGACACCCTCCGGGTCTAAGAGTCATATCCCGAGGTGTTATCATGGTCCTATTCGGCGATCAAGAGCTGTGGTGGAGTCCTCTTGGCCGTCATTGAGTTTTCATTCTACGACCTATTGAATGAGGCCATTCTGGATGAGGCAGGGGTTGATGGCTCTGCTGTTGGATTGTTGCTTATTGCGAACGGCTTGAGCGCTAAATGGGTGGAAGGAGAGGATGCCATCGTCGCCCTGAACAAAATCGTACCAACTTCGTGGCCGGTTTTCGCCTGCTAATGTCGGAAGTTTTTGATCATGACTAGGATTAAAAATATTCACATGCCGCCCAGCCGAAGTATGACATTTCATGCAGGATTCCTGTGTCATCGGAATCAGCCCGCCGAAATACCCTTTGGGAACAATACTAGAATGTGAATGGGTTGTCGGGGCCCATCCTGGCGGTGGTCCTTTTGTCCAAGGTTTGCCAAAAACAGATTTAAAGGGAGTTTGGGTGAGAAGCGCTCGGACGACATCCGCTGGTAATTCAGGAAGATCCTGAAGCGATGCGACTGCCGCCGTGGCATTAAGGGCCGTCGAGCTGAGTGAGCGAGGATCGCGAGCGGTTCCAAAATTTTCTTGATTGATGACGTCTTCTTGTCTGACAAGCCTCACGGTAGATTGGTTTCGAATGGATTGAAGAGAATTTCCGAGAGATTGGCAACCCGCAGGTTTCGCATTTCCACTGCAGATGGCGTCAATGCCATTAGCTAAATCTTCGGCGGATTCAAAGGGTCTTAAGACATCCATGGTCCAACTTCCGTTTGGTTGCTTGCTTCTTAAGCGAATCTCAAAGGGCAGGCCATTTACTTTTAAAATTTCCCCAAAGGTCGTTCCCGCATTGTATTCCCAACCTAGGTTGGGGCCATTAAAACTATTTAGGCCTCCAAAATGATCAGGGCTGTTCTGTCGCGTCCGTGACCCCGTCCGCATCAGCTCGCCATTAGGCGGGCGAATGATAAACTTTTCGGAGCTTCCATTTTGAGCCAAGTCCATCCCTGCTGGGTTCACCCACGGGTATTCCAAACCCGCATTTCCGTGATACCCCAACTTGCCGAATGCATCTGGATTAGTCTGATGTTCTGGCGATAAAATGGATCTCTCAAGGGCTCCATTCCAGGCTCTTGGAACCGTCGATTTATCATAAAACATGAGTTGCCCTGCGTCTTTTGCGGCAGAAAGTAAGCTTGAGAGCGCAGAGCTTTGGCCCGAAATCGTCGGGAGTGCGTCTGTGCGCCTCGCTTGATCCTCGGCAAAACTACGAGTCGTCTGGTATCGGCTTGCTCTTTTCGTTTTTACAAAATTCTGGATCGCATGGGTTTCTTCGGACGTTAAGTTTGCACGGCCCATCATTTCGTTGAGCATTGGGTCGTTCATATCTCCTAAATGACTGACTAATCCTTCTCTATTTTTAAGAGCAGCGGGCACACCAGGGTTATTCGAGTGGCAATTAAGGCACTTACCAATGGCGCTATGAAAACCCGGAGTCTGAAGGGGGCTAACGCGCGTGTCATTGGATGCCCCGGCGCTTTGGAGATCGGATGCAGTGGAGCGAGGTTGTGCGCTGGTCGGATGGGGTGATGTCGTCTTAGGTTTTCCTTTTGCCTGATTGTATTGTGCAAGGTCACGAACCTCTTCCCCATTGAGCAGGCCTTGAAGCGCCTGTTTGGGGTCCATCTGGTATCGG
>Ga0209824_10001366_pt1 | contig 13776 bp, 6 predicted proteins | sample VDWuncwatermetaG_FD_184124 | JGI IMG/M metagenome (GOLD analysis project Ga0209824, IMG submission 184124) | Wastewater microbial communities from Netherlands to study Microbial Dark Matter (Phase II) - VDW unchlorinated drinking water (SPAdes)... ... | reverse complement strand
CTATATATAAAGCTATTCCAGAGGGTCAACAAAGCTCTATTAAATGGATAGGTAGATTGGTTTCTATAGGTGCAAACACTCCAAACTGGGTTCTTGATACTGTAGCTATGGCAGGCACGGTTTTAGATTACACTGCAGAATTACTACATCATGTTCCGATAATAGGACCAATTTTAAAAATACCATTTGTTAGAAAATTTGTTGTAGGCATTTCTCAATTTGCAGGAAGATTTACAAATGATATTCAATTGATTAAAAAAGGTGCTGAAAATCTTGTAGGAAAGCCAAAAGAAAAACCTACCACAGCACCAAAAGCAAAAAAACCAGAACCAAAAGTTGTTGAACCAGTTTTAGAAACAGCAGGAGCAGGGACTTAAAAAGGAGATAAAAAAATGAGGGCAATTAAGTTAATGATTATAGATTTTATGAGTAAGTATCAAGGAATGTTTATGTTTCTGTAAAAGCCCCGGAATTCTGTCATTCTGAGCCGAAGGCGAAGAATCCACTAACGTTAATAGATTCTTCAGTCGTTACACTCCTTCAGAATGACACCTAGCGGTATTAGATTGCTTCGTCGGGTAAAACCCTCCTCGCAATGACGAGTTGCAATTTACTCCCCAGGCACTGTCATATTTTTTATTCTTATAGATGGTCCGCCCACACCTACAGGCAAACCACTTTGACCACATTTTCCACAACCACCAGATTCATCCCAGTACATATCATTTCCTATAGCTTCTATATCTGATAATGTTTGAAAAACATTTCCAGAAAGATTTACATCTTTTACAGGCTCAGCCAATTTTCCATCTCTAATCATTCTGGATTCACCACTAGCAAATGTAAACATCTCACCATTTGTTTGTCCACCGAGCCAATTTCCTGCCCATATACCTAGTTTTACATCTGAAATTAAATCATTAACTGTACTTTTTCCTGGCTCTATCCAGGTATTTGTCATTCTCACAATAGGTGGAAATCTATAATCCAAACATCTGGCATTTCCTGTCGGAGTTTCATTCATTTTTCCAGCGGTTTCTCTGCTGTGCAATCTTCCTACAAGTATTCCTTCTTTTATAAGATAAGTATTTTGTGCTGGTGTACCTTCATCATCAAAAGAAAAAGATCCTCTGTGATCAGGCACATGTGCACCATCTAGAATATTTAAGAAAGGTTCGCCGAATTTTTTCCCAAACTTCATAAACTCTTGCATCTTTGGGTTTTCAAAAATAAAATCACCCTCCGATAAATGCCCAAAAGCTTCATGAACGAAGAGTCCTGTAAGAATAGGATCTATGACTACTGTGTAAGTCCCTGACTTAGGGGGCTTTAATGTTAACTGGTGTACTGATCTTTTTCCTGTGTCTAAGATTCTTTGATCAAGATTTTCCATCTCTTCAAAGCCTTTTCTAGAACCAAGAGTTTCAGATGCTACCTGAACTGAGCCGCCTTCTTTAGCTGTGGAAGAAAACCTGGCTTCCATATCTATCCAGCCATGTTCTAAATATGCACCTTCAGAATTTAAAAAAGTAACTTTTTGTGTTTTTTCAAAATATCTGCTAGTGGTAGTGGTCACCTTATCTGAAGTAGAGAGAAGAAGTGAATTATAGTGTTTAAACAAATCCACCTTATAATCCAGAGTTAAAGTTCTAGGATCTTTCCCTGTCAGCAGTATAGAACATTTTTTTTCTATAGGATTAACCTGAGATAGTTTTGATTTTTCATTTATTGCAGCACCTAAAAATCTAGATTGATTAATAGCCTCTTCAATATATTTTTCCAAAGAAGTCAAATCATTAAAAGAACAAAAGCCCCATGCCCCTTTATACAAACTTCTAACATAGCCACCACGAGATTTTGATTCACTTAAATTATCCAGAGACTTACCAAGATACCTAATATTTGTAGTTTCATTTTCTTCAAATCTGATTTCAAGGTAATCAACCTGTTTCTTATACTTTTCTAATAGGCCATTAAGTTTGTCGCGCATTTAAATCTCCTAAAGCAATTCTAACAATGAAAACCTTTCAATATCAAGCTTTCTTATTTCTATATGTTCCCATTAAGTTAACTTTCTTTAAATCCTCTAAAACCTTTAAAATTCTCAAATAAATGATTAGTATTTCAACCAATTAACGTAGAGCATAGGTTTATTAGAATCATAGCAGGGAATGAAATAATTATGGATGGGGTTTTGAGAGCTTAACCAATTCATAAAATATTTGTTTTAGCATTTTACGTATTCAATATGAGACCTGAAGAAAAACAATTTCAAATTAACAAACAAGAAGAAGATGAATTGAAATCAATTCTTATAAATAAACTTCTTGAATTGCAAGGAAGTTCTTTAAATGCTAAAGAACAAATTGTTACTTTGGTTAATTTTGTTCAAACAATTCTTGAAATTGACACTATTGCAGTTTATGCTAACTTTGCAAGTGAACAGTTAAATCTAATAAATTCAAAATCTGGTGCCAAACAACATGCAATGCTTGGCTATATGCTTGAAAGCATTTCTGAACAAGTAGACTTCAAAGAACAAAGGTATTTCAACAGCTTAATTCCATTATCAGAATTAAATATTAAAAAAGAGCTTTCACCAGCAGATCAACATACTTACCTATATCCCATAGTTTCTCCTCATGCAAAGCAGATTTATGGCATAGTTCTCATTACAAACCCAAAACTATTAAACACTCCAGAAAGAAGAAAGATTTTCCTTTTCATACTAAATTACATGACGAAAATCATAGAAGAGTCTGATCTTACTTCACAGGTACATGAGAAAGATCACAGATTAAAGCTTTTATCTAAACTTTCAAATTCACTAAAAGGTATTTTAAAAGCAGAAAAAGCAATTGAAATTGTTGTTAAAGAAATTTACAATTTCTTAAAGATAGAAGATATTTATTTTATTCGTTGGATTCCTCAGGAAAAGAGACTGGAAGTAAACCAGGAAATAGTGGCAAATCAAAAGCACTCTCTAAAAGGTTTTTCACACATAGCCAGCAATAAAAACCCCCTCATAAAACTTTTATATAAGAATCAATTATTGACATATAAGAATAAAAATATAAGAAGACTTAGCAAAGTCTTTCTAGGAAAAGAAACCCCTTCAATCTTTTTTTTAATCCCAGTTTTAATCAGAAGTGAACTTCTTGGAATTATTGCTTGTTCCAGCACATCACCTTTTACAGAAGCTAGCAGTGAAGACTACAGAATTACTCAGGATATCGCCGGACAGTTAGCTGTTATTTTAAACCAAGCAAACTTATACGAAGAAAGTTTATCCACTGCTCAAAGAGAATTTTTATTAAATTCAATCACTACAATGATAAGAGATACTCTTGAGGTAGATGGTGTCCTAGAAAAGACAGCTAGAGAAGTCGGTCAGGTTTTTGGAGTGAATGCCTGCGGTGCTTTCATACATAAAGATATTGAAGATAGTAAATTTGGACAAAGAGCAATTTGGGCTACATCCGATGAATATAAAAACAAACTTATGCTGCTTCCTCTTGACTCTAATCACGAAACAGGACCAGAATCCCAGCTACTACCAGATCCTATTACTCAAAGTGTTGCAATTTCAATGACAAGTTCTCATAATTTTGGTAAAGCACAGCCTATTATTGATGAAATAAATTGCAAGTCTTATCTTGCCTGCTCTTTGAACAAAGGAAATAAAACAATAGGTGTTTTAGTCCTTGCTCATTTTGAACAACACAGAATTTGGACTAATTCTGAAATTCAGCTTTTGGAAGCGATTACAGATCAGGTAGAAATGGCTCTTTCCCAAGCAGAACTTTACCAGCACGTTCAACAAACAGAAAGACAAATGAATTTACTTCACCAAGTAAGCTCAGCTATTAGAGATACTTTAAATATTTCTACAGTTATGGCAAGGACTGCTCATGACCTTGGGGAGATTTTATCTTCTAGCAGATGTTTTATAAGAAGACTTAGAAGTGCTGATCCTTTAGTAGTCTCAGCCACTGAGCAAGAATACTTAAACAAAGACCAGGACATAGATAAAGCTGCAGACTTAATTCTTGAATTTGAAAAAGAATGGCTCGAATCTATAAATAAATTGCCTGAGATGGAAAGAGCAAATGCAATTCTTAATATCACAGATATTGAAGAAAAATATAAAACTGCTTCTGGACCAATGAAATCTATTTTAGAAGCCATTAAAATAAAAAGTTTTTTAGGTGTCCCACTTGTAGCAGCAGGTCAAGTCATAGGCTCACTTTGCATTCATCAATGTGAGAGAAAAAGAAGATTTACAAAAAGTGAAGTTGAATTTGCAAAGAGGGTAGCATCTGAAGCTTCTGTTGCTGTATTAAATGCTGATCTTTTTGCAAAAGTAGAACATCAGGCTCAAAGGGATAGTCTGACAGAACTCTATAATCATGCTTACTTTCAAACTGCACTTCACCATGAAGCAGAACGTGCAAAAAGAACAGGTGCTAATCTTTCAGTAATTATGATAGATTTAGATTATTTAAAACAAATCAATGATAAGTTTGGTCACAAAGGTGGAGATGAAGCTATTACCCTTGTATCCGGGAAACTTCTACAATGTTTACGACAAATGGATATTGTAGCTAGATATGGTGGAGATGAATTTGCTATTTTACTCCCAGAAACCAGTCTTGAAATTGCTGAAACCATTGCACAAAGAATATTAGAAATATTAAATAAATCTATTCACTCACAATGGGGCCCATTAAGTGCCAGCATAGGTGTATCAGGAACACCTCATGAGGAAAGAAACAAAGATACCCTTTTGAAAGCTGCTGATGATGCCATGTATGTATCTAAACGTGAAGGTAGAAATCGTGTAACGTCATCTACAAAACTTGATGAATTAGGACCAATTGATAAGAAGCCAATAAGTAGGGGTGATTCATGAATCACCTAAAAAGCACAACAGTAAATTAAGCCTATGTTCTTGTATGAGTTCTTTGTAATGATTGCTTCATTTCGCCTAGTGTTTTTGCTAGTAGGGTAGAAATATAAAATGTTCTGTTTATAAGTAATAATGGAATGCTTAGAGGTAAGAGAATCACCACAAGTAAGAACTTGATTAGTAGAAAAAAAGAAATATTAAAAAAATTTATATCAAGTAAAATCTTTTCAAATATAGGTGGTAATTTATTTGTAATAAATCCTTCTATCCCTAATAAAGGTTTTTTTCTGTTGTTTAAAAGTCTGCCTGAATTCTTAACTAAAAAAAGTGATTTCCCGAGATTGAAATACCACTGATGTAAATATTTCAAAGTAGGTCTATCAGGTAAAACAGGATGGTAAATGGCTGCATATGGCCAATATAAAATTTTATAGCCTTTTAAAATTGCATACCAAAAAAATTCAGTATCTTCACAAAGACCACTTTGACCAGCACCTAAATCTTCTCTAAATGGTCCAAGGTTTTCAATAATTTCTTTCTTTATTAAGAATGCTGCACCAATAGGATTTCTGGAATATCTATTTGGATATTGTAGTGGTTCTTTACCTAAGTCATGAGTAGGTAAAAAGCTCTGAACTAAATTAAAAGGCTTTTTAAAATTTATCCAAAAGGGGGGACCAGCCTGAGAGTTTCGCTCGCCGATTTGTGAAGTGCTCCAGTCAGCTAAAACTCTAAAGCCAAAAATATGAAATTCTGGAAACTCCTGAACACCAAACAATGCATTGCTTATAAACTCTTTTGGTATCAATACATCGTCATCAATAAAAAGTATATATGAACCTTTTGAGACGAGAATCCCTATGTTCCTTGCATATGAAAGACCAGTTCTGGGCTCAAATATGTAATTAATTTTTAAGTTGCTACCCTCTGAAAATGCATAGGCTACTTCTTTTGTATTGTCAGTTGAGTTATTATCAACTATGATAATTTCCCAGTTTAGTTTTTCAATATCTCTTTGAGAGCCTAAACATTGTATAAGAGTAGCTAACTTACGTGCACGATTTCTTGTGCAAATAATCACTGAAAGTTCGATTTGTGTTTTTTCATTACTCATGATTACAGAAGAACAATTATACGACCTTGAAACATATAACTATTCTCTGCCAAAAGAGTTAATTGCACAATATCCTTGTGATAAAAGAGATGAATCCAAGTTACTTGTCTATAAAAAAGACAAAAAAGAAATATCTCATCATAAGTTTTATGACATTGTTGATTTCTTAAGTGAAAATGATGTACTGGTTTTAAATAATACAAAGGTGATTAAGGCGAAATTTAGAGGACAGAGGATAGAAGACGGAGGACAGAAAAAAGAAATAGAAATTCTTTTAATAAGTTCGATTAGCCCGGATAATTTAACTTGGAAGGTTTTTGCTAATCCGAGGAAGGATTTAAAACCCCAGTCCTACGTCATTGCGAGGAGTGAAACGACGAAGCAATCTCACCCCCGTGATGCATCAATAGATTGCCACGCCTCATTTCATTCGGCTCGCAATGACGTTAACGTGGAGGTTATTGATAATGAAACCATTTGTTTTCAATCGCATGATGACCTTAAAACTATTTTAGATAAAATCGGGCAAATGCCTTTGCCACCATATATTAAAAGGGACAATGAAGGACAAGAATGGACTATAAAGGACAATGACAGATATCAAACAGTCTTTGCTAAGAAACCAGGTGCCGTAGCTGCACCGACAGCATCACTTCACTTTACAGAAGAACTTTTACAAAAAATAAGAAATAAAGGAGTAGAGATTTTATATCTCACTCTTCATGTAGGACCAGGGACGTTTTTGCCTATTAGAACAGATGATGTTAGAGAACATAAATTAATGCCTGAAAGATTTTCTATAGAAAAAGAAGTATGGGGAAAAATCCTTGAACATAAGAAAAATAAAAAAAGAATAGTGGCATGTGGTACGACTGTGACACGAACGTTGGAATATCTGGGTAATTGTCATTCCCGTGAAAACGGGAATCCAGATCTTACTAGTGGGTCCTGGATTCCCGATCAAGTCGGGAATGACATTGCAGGCGAAAATGATTTATATATTTCTCCAGGATATAAATATAAAATTGTAGATGCTTTAATTACTAACTTTCATCTCCCGAAATCTAGTCTTTTACTCTTAGTAAGTGCCTTAATAGGATGGGACAACTTGAAAAATATATATGATGAAGCTATAAAAGAAAAATATCGCTTTTTTAGTTATGGAGATGCAATGTTTATAATTTAATGTTTTCTTTATATTTCTGACTCAAAATCCCCCTTTAGATTAAATGGATTTAAGGTGAATGGACTTCTAAAAAAGTAGAATTTGGTAATGTCTACGGTAAAAAGAGAATCTTTAAAAATGACACCATCGACTCGAAAAGGTTCACCTAGATCAATTCCTTTTTTTGAAAGAAAAGACATGCAAGCAGTAAAAAAGGCCCTTAATCCAAGACCTGAAAAAGAATTGCCATGGATAAGTACAATCCATAATCCTATATGGTCTTTGATGTTAAGAGGTATTCAAATAGAAAATCCTCCAGAAATCAGTATGGATGTAAGTTCTGATGAAGCAAGAGAATCTATTTCTATTATTCCAGAAGAAAGAAAAAATGAAAGAAAATGGAAAGTAAAAAAAGCAAAAGAAATAGCAAGAAAGCTTTCTGAAGATTATAGAACTGCTAATAAAATATTAAAAAGATATCCTGAAACTGCAAGATCTTTAGTAGATAAAGTAACTCAGGAATTTGATTCTTTAGAAGGTGAGAATAGAATAACAGCTAAATATAGAGAAAAGAAAGAAGAGCTTTTGGATATGCTTAGGGCTATAGAATTTAAATCAAAAGAATATAAAGGTACTCACATAATTCCAGGGATTCGAAATACTTCTTATGAAAATATTCAAAAATTGGTTGATGCCTTAGAGCCTTCTTTAAGCCATGATACTGAGTTTATTACTTTACTTTGTTGTTTTTTAATAAAGTCCTCTAAAAATTCTAACGGTGTATTTGAAGCATTGCCTACAGGTATTATAGGAAATACTGAAAATGGTGTTATTAATGCTGAAGAAATCGATCCTATTAAAGCAAGGACTGTATTAGAACATATTTTTGTAGATCTGTATAAAAAATCAAATGTTAAAGATATAGAAGAGGCAACAATCTGCGATGAAATTAATAAAATAGGGTTTTATAAAATTAAAATTATAGGTTTAAAATCTTTATTAAGAAGAGCATTTTATGAAGTGCCTGAAAATGGCGAAAAAAGATCCTGGTTAGATGGTGAAGATCCCATAATAAGGGATTGGAAAGAAGGATTATCAAGGACTCATGATCCTTTAGATAGAAATAATGCTGCACAATCTGCATGGCTCCTAAAATATGGAGCAAGAGTTGTTAATGATGACAGTACGTGGAATTTAGATGAAATAAAAAGTGCGAATTGGAATAGTCATATCTTATCTTCAAATATGCAGGGATCATCCAGAGAATCTGGTGGGACTATAAGTTTTCTTCAAGCTGGTTCAGAAGAATTAGTAAGAATAGGAAATGCTAAAAAAACTCTAATAGGTTTTGATGAAGATCAAATTAAACCATGGGAATTAGGTCAGCAAAATAAATGGACAAAGCCAGTAAATGTTAGAGGAAAAGAAGAATACCTTATAGATTTAATTACAGAGTATATAGTAGAGGTTAAATTAAAAAATGAAAGATCAGAACTTTTTGATGGAGATAGATTAAAAACTTATGAAGGGGTATTGTGGGGAGATTTATATGATGAGGCTTCACTCCTCTGCTTATCAAACTCTAGTCTTACTGTAGAAAGTGCACTGCATAGAAAATATCCTTACTTATTTGAAGAAGGGATAGGACACTTAGTAGATGCAAAACATCATGGTAAGTTTGCTACTCCTGGAGGGAAACAATATTTAAGAGAATTAATAGCAGAACGTTTTGAAAGAGCAGGATTAGGACAAATAGATAGATCTAAAAATCCTCCGGTTTATAGTTTTACTAGAGATGAGCTAAATTCCTGGTGTGAAGTGATTTATAACCCAGAAACAAGAAGAGATACAAAAGAAATGTTTGCAGATATAGAGTCAGAAATGCGCTCTGGCTCACATGGAAAGAATAGAAGAAATACTTTTTTAGATTTCTTTAGATGGGATTATAACAATGAAACTGTTCCTAAGGTATTTACTGCAAAAGGAAAAGAGTTTTTCCCTGCTTTAATGAGAGGAGATGGATATGTCTTAGTATTTGATAGCGATAAAGTTACTAAGCAAGAAGCAGATCTCGAACAAAAAGCAAGGCCATTAGTGGAGCCATATGTTTGCCCTTATAAAAATGATGAGTTTCATCTTTTAGATGTTCATCGGTCTCCTATTTCCAGACCTAACAAGTTCGATATAAGTGGAACTCTGGCTGAAAGATTTTTTAAGAATGAAGGAGCTATCTTTGTTAATTCTGGAAAAAGATTTTTGCAGGCAGGTTATGATCATTCAGAGGATTTTTCACTTAGAAGATTAATTGAAGCTAAAAGTGGAAGAGATTACATAGTAACCTCACAAGAGCTAAAAAAATTACTTTTAGCTTTAGGAAATTTTGCTGCATGTGTAGATTTAAAAGATGCTATGGATGCTAAATTTCTCAGACAAATTGAAGGAGTTATTCTGTCACCTCTGGATCCAAGATATATGCTCATTAAACTTTATGAATCTACCAGGCATAATACCATTGTAAATAAAGAAAATAAATACAACTCACTTAGATTAATGGATGAGCTTTTTAGATTTGCAGTAGTAGCAGGAAATCCTATTTTCAGGCAATATGCTCAAAATGAAGAAGTTAATGTATATGCAAGCATAGCCTGGAATAAACAGGAAGATGCTTTTAAGGCTAATACAATGTTTGGAGAAATATTAAGAACTCCATTGTTTGAAAATGGTCTAAAGAAAGCTACTTATTATGATTTTGATGAGGCTGTAAAAGAAATAGCAAAAAGAGATAAATTCCATTTAAGTCATGAAATAAAAGCGATGACTTTATTTCTACTTTTAAGTCGTAAGGTAACTCCATTGAAGGGTTTAGAGCATGCACCAGATGTTGTGTTAAGTGAATTAATGCGTTTTGTGTTTATAGGAAGAGATTCCTTTAATCCTATTTGCCTTGCTAGAGTTCAAAACATTAAAGTCGATGAAGTTTTAGAAACTAATGGACTAGGCTATTTAAAAGATAGATTTAAAGATCCATTAGCTGCAGCATTTCCGGAGTTGGCTTTGCTGAATGGATGTGCATCATGAGTAATGCTGCTTTAAGATTATCTCTTCCAGAGAGATTTACTAAGCCTCATCTTTTAAGAGAGTGCTTACACCCACAAGTGGTGGCATCTTAACCAAACTTCCTGATGGGTTTCCTTCGTAATTAGGGTAATATAAAAATTCTTAAACAATCTAATAAATGCTTATGAGTTTTATGGTACTATAAACCTAATTTAAAATGTTAATTACTTCTATTGCTACATTAAAGGCAAGTCCTGATGTTTTACCACGTCATAATGGTAGACATCATAATGTTTTAGCAGATTCAAAAAGTGATCCTAAAAAACTTCCTTTCAGAAGGTCTTCATTTTATCTTTCTGTTGCTGATGCACCATTTACTCCTCACTTTTCACATTCAGATGATTTTATGTTTCAAGCACCTGTTTTTTTAAATGGATTTAATAGATTTTTAGTATCTCCTGTAATAGAATTTTCTAATGGACATAGACTGAATGCTATAGCTGCAAATTCACTTAACCCCAGAATAAAAGATGATAGAGTAAAAACTACTTTAGAAGAGGAAAACTGTTTACCATTTATTTTTGAAAATAATGATCCTAATAATGTAAGAACACTTATTAGCCTGCCAGTAGCAAGCCAAGAAAAAAAAGCATCTGCTACTGCTTTAGCTGGACAGGTTGTTCCTCTGTTAACAGGAAAGAAAATTAGATTTGTGCATTTTAAAGAATTGATTGATAGATTCTCTCCTGATTGTGATCCTGAAACAGTAGCTTTAACTGCACTTTCATGTATGAAGTCTGAAACAAATCTAAATGGGTTAGTTGCTATGCCTATGGAGATGTTTAATGATGGGCCAAATGCATTGCTTATGGCAAGGGCAGTAATTAGAAATAAATTTGAACAAAAAGGAATTAAAACTGCTAGAGATATAGAGACTTTTACTAATTGGTTGGATTTTCTTCAGGAACCTGGATTAAATTCAGCAAGAAAGGGTTTATCTTTAGTGGAAATATTACAGTTAGCTTACCCTGGCATGTTTTCTAATTTTGATCCAGCTGTAAGAATGTGGTTATTAAAAATCAGTAGAAATGGTGATGAACCTGGAAATAGAGAATTAAAAATTCATGCCTGTGCATGGGTTTTTGCTAAGGGAGCTAAAGTCTTTGATACAGAGTCAATGACATTTAATCCTTTATTAGTAAGAGAGGTTAGTTGGCATGATGAATTTGAAAAATATGGCGTATGCTTTACATATGGCAGAGATAAACATATTCATTCAAAAGAAGACACTTTTTTACTTGCTGCTGAAGGTTTTGGACTTAAAAAAGTATTTGGTTTTGACATAGTAAATGGTGAGATTCCTCCATGGTTTGTTACTAGTTCTGGAATGTGGGAAAAAGTTTCTGCTGATGGAAGAATGTTAATTGATGATGTTAGTGAGTATTTAATCACTAAATATATTCCATCTAAGTATCCTCAATATTGTGATAAAGATGGAAAATTTCTCTTATCTAATTTTGACAGAATATGCTGGACCGATGAGTACAATGAACTTGCCCCTGCCTGTCATCAAAACTCAGGTGTTAAGCTATTTGATTCATTAGAGAGAGTCAGACCTAAGTGGTTCGGGCATGGTGCAGGGCAAATTAGACCTGAATTACTCAAACAAGATGGTAAATGGAGTGAAGAAAATAAAAGAAAAACTTTCAGAAGAACTTTTATAGTTAAACTAATGGAAAATGGGCTTAAGTGTATTGTTAGTCCTGATGGTAAATCTATTAGTTTTACTGTAAAGGATTTTATAGAATGGCATAAGAGTTTTTTCCCTGCTAAATCAAAGAACTGGACTACATTTTTTAAAAATGATCATGATTTAACGTTAGCTTTAAGATATGGAACTACAGATGAAAACGATGAACATAACAGTATCGGTAGGGGGATTTCAATTTTATTTGGGAGCAAAGAAAGTATTTGTCTTAAAGGACACGATCCGTTGAAAAATATTATTGATGGATTAAAACTGACTGATGAGAATAAAGTCTTTCAAATTCCTCTTACAGATGATGCTTTAATAGTAGAAGCTAAACCAACGGTAGAAAAAGAAGCAGAAGTAAAAGCAGAAACAAAACCAAGGGCAGAGATAGATAGACCTATTTTGAATTACCCTGCTGATTATGTTCAAAGACGAGTTTCCCAAGTTCAAGAAACTATTAAAACAAGCCCCATTGCTGGACTTAGAATGGTAAGGTGGCTAAGATCTATAAAAGTTCACTTTGATAGTGATGTATTTAGATACAGTGTTGCCGTATTTAAACATAGTTGTATTGAAGCAGGTGTAAGTGAAGAAATTGCTCTAAATTATAAAACTAATATTGATGATTTTGAGAAATTGAGAAAATATTTGGTTTTAAATGAAAAAAGCATGAGAGATGTATTAGAAAAAATGAAACAGCTTTCTGCTGGACGAAAGTCGACATATCAGTCAGTATCTCCTCTAGCAGTTGAAAAAACACCAGAGGCTGACTGGTAATTTATGACTTATTAAGAACTGTTCTTAAACATTCTTTGCAATTAAAGTTTTTCTATAGTTAAAAGTTAAAATGTCTTTAATTCTTTATGTCAGATATAACATTTGAACGTTCAGGGCATTTTAGCTTATCCAGGCTTTTACGTGGAAGTCGCAGAGATGACGTACCTAGTGGTGAAAAAAGAAAAGTAAAATTTAATCCTTATAGGCATCCTACTCCTGGTGAAGTGACAGTAAAAATAAAAGAACCCAGAACAGGTGAGCTTAAAGATTTTACCCTTAAATATGATCCTAAAAGTATTCCTGATCCGAAAGTTACACCCAGAGAGGAAATTAAGTTAGAAGGAATTGAAAAAGAATTAGTAGAGCAAGCAAAAGAAGTTGCTTTATCTTTGGCTGAATCTAGTAACACTGACTCCATATCATTTAATAAATTTATTCATATTTATTCGCGAAAAATTGATGAGTTGATAGCAGCAGGAAAATTACCTGCTGGTTTAAAAGAAGTAAAAGGTTTTAATACATTAGTTACTTATCTCTCTGTAAAAACCCTAATTAACAATAAAGGATTTTTAAAAAGAATACCAAATGGTTTTTTTGATTTTCAAGGAGAAGAATTTATTGATAGGCTTCAGGTGGTCAGCAGATATTTTTTAATGAATTTAGTAGGGTTGAACACTGCTAGAAAGGTTGAAGAGTTTACTAACTGGACAGGAGAATTAGCAAAAGCAGGTTTAAGAAGTGTTTCAAATATGCTTACAGCTGATAATTTATTAGATGTTTCATTCCCTGGATATTTGTGTGGAGGAAATCCACCTATAAGACGACATTTAATTCCTGGGGCTAAGTGGAAAGGAGATAGAGAAGAGGTGTTAGATTTGGTCACATGTTGTGCAAAAGGAGTTGTAGAACAATATATTACTCCTGATGCAAATGGTTTTGTGAGTGAGGAAGAATTACTAGCAGTAGACTGGCAAAGAGTAATTAATGATTATGATAATGGA
>Ga0209824_10001365_pt1 | contig 13785 bp, 14 predicted proteins | sample VDWuncwatermetaG_FD_184124 | JGI IMG/M metagenome (GOLD analysis project Ga0209824, IMG submission 184124) | Wastewater microbial communities from Netherlands to study Microbial Dark Matter (Phase II) - VDW unchlorinated drinking water (SPAdes)... ... | reverse complement strand
TCGGTATCATCCCTTCGGAAATAATACTGTCCAGAACCAGCCTCTGGACCTGCTCGGCGGTAATCGTGGATAAAAGAGATTTTTCGTCGCTTTTATCCTTTAATATGCCTTCAACATTCGTAAACAGAACAAATTTCTCGGCCTTAAGGGCCACCGCCACAGCCGCGGCAACATCATCCGCGTTGATATTATATATCTTGTTGTCCGACTGGCCCCTTCCGACCGAGGATATGACGGGTATAAAACCTTTTTTAAGAACCCTGTTTATAAACCTTGCGTTCACTGAAACCGGCGTACCTACAAATCCCAGCTTGGGATTTTTGCATTTTGCTATAACCAGGTTGTTTCTTTTCGCCAGAAGCTGTTTCGCCTCGCCTCCTAAATCCGTTATCTCCTCGGTTATCTGCTTGTTGATCTTAGAAAGGACCCTATCAACTATTTTTATGGTATGCTCATCAGTGACTCTTTTGCCGCCCACAAACTTCACTTTTTTACCGAGCGCTTTAAGCCTTTGGCTGATCATGGGGCCGCCGCCATGTATCAGCACAGGCTTAATGCCGACCGTATTCATAAAAATGATATCTCTTAAAAGGCTCTGCCTCGAAGCCGTGTCATCCATGGCGCTGCCGCCGTATTTTATGACGACAACCTTATTCCTGAAGGCCTTTATATACGGAATCGCCTCTATGAGTATATCCGCTTTTTTTATGCTTTCTTTCATTTTTAACTTCTGTACTTTGCGTTTATCCTGATGTATTCTTCGGACAAATCGCATGTCCACATCGTTATGCCGTATTTACCGAGCCCCATGTCGATTGTGATCCTGACTTCGTCTTTTGATAAAATATTTTTCAAAACTCCTTCGTCAGCCCTTGCCGGGCTTCCGTTTGAGAAAATCTTTTCGTTTCCAAACCAAATGGAAAGTTTATTTTCAGATAAAGCAGCCCCGCTTCTTCCGACAGCAGCCGCAATCCTGCCCCAATTCGCGTCCTGGCCGTACATTGCTGTCTTTACCAGATTTGAATTGCACACGGTTGACGCAGCCAGCCTTGCGTCTTTTGCCGTATAGGCGCCTTTTACGCATACCTCTATAAGTTTCGTGGCGCCTTCTCCGTCAGAGGCCATCAATTTTGCAAGGGCGGTTGTTATCTTTAAAAGTGCCGCATTAAATATCTCGAACTCCTTTTTTGTTTTTAATGTAATCTCTTTATTGGCGCTTGCAGCGTTTGCCAGAATAAGCACCATATCGTTTGTGCTGGTATCGCCGTCTACGCTTATGCAGTTAAATGTCTTATCCACACAATTTTTTAAAGCAAGTTTTAACGCGCCCGGCGCTATCGCTGCGTCTGTTGTAATAAAACAAAGCATTGTCGACATGTTAGGATAAATCATACCTGAACCTTTAGCTACCGCCCCTATCGTAACAACGCTATTGCCTATTTTAAATCTTACGGCAAATTCTTTTTTTATTCTGTCTGTTGTCATTATGGCGGCTGCCGCATCCTGGCTCTTCTGCGGGCTTAAATTCTTAACAAGCCATGGAATATGGTCTATGATTTTATTCATAGGTAAAAAATAGCCTATTACGCCGGTTGAGGCAACCAATACGTTTTCCTGCTTTATTCTAAGTTCAAGGGCAACTACCTGCGCCATCTCTTTTGCATCTTTTTTGCCTTTGGCGCCTGTGCAGCAATTGGCTATCCCGCTGTTTGCTATTATCGCCTGCGCCGTATTGTTTTTCAGATGCCCTTTTGAGACAGTCACGCAGGCTGCCTTTATCTTATTTTTCGTAAAAACGCCTGCCGCAACTGCCGGCGATTCGGAAAAAATAAGCGCGAGATCCTTTTTCAACGGATTCTTTTTTATCCCTGCGTAAATACCCGATGCCTTAAACCCTTTCGGCGCGCAAACCCCGCCGTCAATAAATGTCATAACAACCCTTCTGTCTCTTTTAGCCCGTAAATAATATTCATATTCTGCACTGCCTGGCCTGCCGCGCCTTTTATGAGATTATCTATAGCAGCTATGATTATGATAAATTTTTTGTCTTCGCTCACCTTAACAGCTATATCGCAGAAATTAGTATGCTGCACATCCTTTAACTGCGGAAACTCGCCTTCTTTTTTTATCCTTACAAACGGCGCGTCTTTGTAAAACTTCTTATACAAATCAATTAACTGTTGACCCCCTAACGTGGGCAGGCTGGTGCTCTGATGCACTGGGGCGCCCATCTTTACATATATTGTTTCTAATATTCCCCTCTCAATGGGCAATAAATGCGGCACAAAAATAATTTTTATGTCCTTTCCCGCTTGTTTTGACAACTCCTGGTTAATTTCAGGCGAATGCTGATGCAGGTCTACCTTGTACGCCTTAAAATTATCCTTTATTCCCTGCCAGAAAGGGTCATTAGGGCTTTTTCTTCCTGCGCCGCTGTAACCGCTTTTCGTATCCACAATTATGACATCGGTCTCGCAAAGCCTGTTTTTTAACAGCGGCGCGAGAGATAAAATCGCCGCGGTCGGATAACAGCCCGGATTGGCGATAAATTTTGACTTCTTTATTCTTTCTTTATAAATCTCCGGCAGGCCGTATACCGCGTTTTTTATATTTTCCTTGTCTTTATGCTCTGCCTGATACCACTTCTGGTATACATCCGTATCTTCAAACCTGTAATCGGCGCTCAAGTCTATTACAACCTTGCCCGCCTTTAAAAGCGGCGGCGCGAAATCCATTGATGTCTTATGCGGCAACGCGAGAAATACGATATCAGCCTTATTCTCTATCGCTTTTAAGTCAATATTATCGCACAGCAAATCGCACTTGCCTTTTGCCCATGGAAAAATATCCAGAAATTTTTGCGGCTTATCGATCTTCGCGCATATATATGTAATTTTTACTTCCGGATGCTTCAATAATATTTTAATCAGTTCTTCGCCCGCATATCCTGTCGCGCCTACAATAGCCGCTCTTATCACTTTGCTCTCCTATAATCTAATAAAAAACCTACTTTTGTCTTTTTCGTTCAGGACAAAAGTAGGTTTTTTTGACTTTTGACTTTTTACTTTTTACTTTTCACTACCTCTTTGTCCACTGGAACTTTCTGCGCGCGCCCTTTTGGCCGTATTTTTTGCGCTCCTTAGCCCTCGGGTCACGCGTAAGGAAACCGCCCTTTTTAAGGACAGCCCTTAAAGTTATGTCAACTTTAAGAAGCGCCCTCGAAATACCGTGGCGTATAGCGCCTGCCTGGCCTGCGGTACCGCCGCCTGCAGCCGTTACATCAACATTAAACTTTCCCACTGTCTGTGTTGCCACAAAGGGCTGGTTTATAACCATTATCAACGTCTCTCTCAAAAGATACGCTTCAGCCGACTTGTCGTTTATTGTAATCTTTCCGGTTCCCGGAGTCAGCCTGACCCTGGCAGTGGATTCTTTTCTTCGTCCCGTTCCTATATATATCTCGCTCATATTTTAATTGCCTCTGGTTTCTGTGCCTGTTGCTCATGTTTCTCGCCGGCATAAACCTTTAATTTTTTGATCGTGTCCCTGCCTAACGGGCCTTTAGGCAGCATGCCGCGAACGGCATGCATAATAACTTCCGTAGGTTTCTGCTTCAACATTTCTTCCAGGGTCCTGGTATGCAATCCGCCGGGATAACCGGAAAAACGTTTGTAAACTTTTGTTTTTAATTTTTTGCCTGTTACAAGAATCTTCTCGGCATTTATAATAACAACGCCGTCTCCTGTATCCATATGCGGGGTAAAAATAACTTTATGCTTTCCGCGTAATATGCTGGCTACCCTGGCTGCAAGCCGGCCGAGTATCTGGCCCTTAGCGTCAATTAAAAACCATTTCTGTTCGATGTCTTTCTTCTTGGGAATATACGTCCTCGTTGTTGCCATGACTAATTAACCTTTCCCGGCGCGCCGACCGCGCCTGGTGTTGGGACAATGCCCGGTATTACGCCGCGGCTTGCCAGATAAAATGCGGCAATAAAACCTACGATGAAAAGAATAATCATAGGCAGAAGCGCGACTACTACCGCTTTTACCGTATTCAATTTTTGCGCGCGTTTGAAACCTATCACAAATAAAATAACTGAATAAATTGTCACAAAAATAGGGCCTACCAACGGTATTATGTTAAATATCGAAAGCGCGTTTGTGTACGCCAAAACCCTGAATGTTGCGCGAAAACCCTCTTTGCCTCCAAAAATAAGCACCATGAGATGATATATAGCCGAGATAACAAATACCCCTGCTGCAACCAACAAAGGTGAAATTACCATAAGTACCGCGTAACTTCCTGCCATCATCGCCTTAGGCGGAACCTGGGCGCCGGGCGGCACATTCTGCAAAGAAGCGCCTGAAAGCACCATAACCAGATTTATAAAAGCCGAGATTATTATGGCTACAGAACCCCAGATAAGCGCAAATAAAAGCGGGCTTCTTATGCCGGCCTTCACAGGCATATCAGAAAAAAATTTCTTAGGGTTAAATAATACATTTTTCCAAGTGCTTAATAACGCCTTAACAAAACCTATTTCCGCCCTGTTTTCCCAAGCAATCGTATCCGCCTGGCCTGCTGCGTTTACGTCGGCGGTTTTAATGCATTCCGAGCAATATGTTTTGCCTGATAACGACGCGGCGCAGGATACGCATACGCTTTTCCCGCAATGCACGCAAACATCAACTACTTCTTTATCCGGATGCAATTTACACATTTCTTGTGACATATTAAACCTCCGATTTTTCCATTGTTAATCTTTTTGCATGAAAAATCGTCCCGAGCCGACTCTAATCACGTTTAGCGGCGAGGGACATCATTACATGCCCTGATAAGTACGTTTTGATTGTAAATTTCCGCCTGCTGTGGAAATATTAACAGTCGAATTAGCAGCGTTGTCTGTGTCTACTATAAAATTGGTACTTGTCAGGCCTGATAAACCCATATACAAACCGCCTTCTGCATAATAGAAATTCTGAAATTTATCCACCCTCTGGTTTATTAATCTATAATGGCCTGAACTAAATCCTAAAGCAACCGCGCATATTAAAGCTACTACTATCAGATAAACCATTGTTACTATAAGCGCTGTGCCCTTATTATCCACTCATACCTCTTAAAGTTACGCCTGTGGAATAAGATTCATACATCCTGTCCCCTGTGGCTGTAACAAATATGCTAATGTAGTTATTTAATGTGCCGGCGCTTCCATCCGAATTCCTAAAAAGTTGCCTGTCAAATCTTAACGATGTTATGCCTGTAGCTATAATCTCCGGATTGACAGGGGTAGTAGTATAAGGTGGATAATACCATAAATCCGTGCCGCTAAGCGAATATTTTATTTTTGTTTTCGGGACAGTGGTATCGTCCGTAACAACTATGATACTGGTTGAAGGAAAAACAATACTAGCGTCTATATCTTTAGCCGGCAGCAAATTGAGAAAAATATGATCCAAAGCAAATGATGCCTCGCGCTGGACTTTTGCCTCATCCACTGATCTAGCCAGCTCTTTTATGCTTGATATATAAATAGTCCCTGCTGTCAAAAGAACTATGCCTAGTATTATAGTAGCTACTAATATCTCCACTAATGTCATGCCGGTTTTATTATTCGAAAATAACTTATTCATAACTATTCTATGGGGCCTCCCACACAATCTTAACGCTTATCTGGTTTGAATTTGCAATAGAACCCGGCGTTATCTCATACTGTATTATCCCTCCGGTATATGGCTGATAAACAGCCCCGTCAAAATATGCATCATATAATACACCTAAAAAACGATCGGCTACATCCGTCCATGGAGTCGGAACATTCAATCTGATGTCAGATAATCCATTCGAGGCATCATAAAGCCAAATAGCCCTTAACGCTTCCTGCGTTTTGCGTGCATAATTCAAGGCCTCTATCTTATGGCCTGCCCTGCGTATGAATTTATATGCGTATGAGAAAGAACCCAGAACGCCTGCTGTTGAGCTGCTTAAAATAAGCATAGCTATCAAGACTTCCACAAGCGTAAGGCTTATATTGTCTTTTAGCCTTTTAATCATAGATTATTAGTTTACCATAAAAGTGTTATCTCGTCAATGAATTCCTGCGCAGAATCATTCTTTGACAGATATAAACGCGCTTGACTTCAGGTCAGCTACCCATTTTTCCAAAACCGATTTTGCGGCCTCATCCAGAAGCGTTTCCTCAATAGAATCCTTCACCTCTTCTATGGGCCTGAACTGCCCCGTGCTCAAGGAATTCACCCTTACGACAGTAAAACCTATGGATGTCTTTATGGGCTTTGAAATCTCGCCTGCCTTCATATTAAAGATAACGTCATCTATTTCTTTTGCCATGGTTCCTTTTTCAACAAACCCTATCTGGCCGCCTTCGCTCGCGTTAGGGCCTTCGGAATATTTCTTTGCCACAGAGGTAAAATCAGCGCCCATATTCAGAAGCTGCATTACCTGCATGGCGGTTTTTTCGGTCCTCGCGAAATCCTCATTCGGCTTGAATTTTATCAGCACCTGTGAAATATTCACGCCGGGCGGCGCCTTATAATCATTGATGTGCGCCTGGTAGCGCTGTGTTATCTCTGCGGGCGTAATATTCGTATGCGACCGGACATACTGCCTGATCATTTTTTTAACCATCAGCTGTTCTTTGTAGGCCTTTTTAAGCTCCCACATATTCATGCCCTGCGCCTTAATGGCGCTCTGAAAGGCCTGTTCATCTGAAAATTTTGATTTTACATGCTTTAATATATCGTCTATCTCTTCGTTTTTGACCTCAATCTTAGCCTTTCTGGCTTCCTGCAGGACAAGTTTCTCTTCTATCAGCCGTTCTATAACGTCTTTACGCGCCTGAGTCAATTTTTCCTTTGCTGCCTTGCCGTTATAAGCACGGCGGATTTGCTGGGCTACAGGCTTAATAGCGTCATCTATTTCCGACGCGGTAACGGTCTGATCATTCACCACGACGACAATTCTATCTATGGTCTCGGCAAAACAGCAAGAAGCAAAAATGACAAATGACAAAATCCCAATGACAAATAAATCTTTAAATTTCAAATAATTTAATGATTTGGATTTTAATGATTGATTTGAAATTTGAAATTTGGATTTTGTCATTTTACCTTGTCTCCAACAAATCCTTGTTTATCGTTATTTTCGAATTCGCCCTTAATTGCTTTATAACGGCCTGCAGATTTTCCATTTTTTTCATATCTGTAAGCCTGGTTTTTATCTGGCCGCTGACCTCGCTTAAGGTCTTTGTTTCCGACAGTTTCTTGTCAGTCAGTTTTATTATATGGTAGCCGAATTGCGTCTTAACGATGCCGCTTGTCTGGCCCGGCTTCAATTTAAAACACGCTGATTCAAAATCAGGAATCATCTGGCCTTCGGTAAAATACCCCAGATCGCCTCCGTTAGTCTTTGAGGGGTCTATGGATGCCTCTTTTGCGACCTTTGCGAAATCCTCGCCTTTATTCAGCCTGTCAAGCACCTTTTTCGCGTCGGCTTCCGTAGAAACCAATATATGGCTCGCCTTATATTTGTCCGGCGTTATAAACTCTTTCTTGTGAAGCTTGTAATAATCTTCCATTTCCTTGTCTGCGATTTTTATGTTTTTGCTTAACTGGTCTTCGATGAATTTTGATATTACTATTTTGCTCTTGGCCTCTTCTATCAGATCCCTGACATCTTTATTCCTGTCTATCCCGTGTTTATGCGCCTCGCGAAGGAAAAGTTTTTCGTTTATTATTTCATCGAGGAATTTATCCTTTTGCCCGGCTGCCAGCGCCTTATAGTAAGGAGGAAGTTTATCGATCTTCGCCTGAAACTCCGCCAGCGTTATAACCTCGTCATTTACCTTTGCCAGCACTTTTTGCCCTAATTTCCCGCTGCATCCGGCGTATAAAAAAGACAAGAATATCACCACCAATATGAAACTCGCAATCCTGTTCTTAAGCATTTCGCCTCCTGTTTATGGAAATAGAATTATAACATAGTATATATTATAATACAAGGATAAAAAATGTAGGGGCGAGGTAACCTCGCCCCTACGATGTTCAACGAAAATCTACGCTGTGCTTACACCGAACTTGCCAGCGTAGCGTCTGTCAATCTTTTTCTTAGCTCAATTTGGTCATCACTGTATTCCATGGAAACCTTCGGCAGCGATAAAACGCGCAATTGCGCTTCGAAGGAAATCACACCTACCCTTATAACAAAATCAATCCCGCCTGGTTGAGCAAGGGCTGCCTTAACTTCTTCTGGGGATGTGGCAATTACTATATTGTCAGGCTTCAGGCCTGTCCCTTCTAATGCTACTATCTCTACCTTTTTCGCCTTTGCTTCTATTTCGCTATTAGCTATTAACAATACTCTTTTATCAGCTGCAAGCTTGCTCACATTTGCACCTATATAAGCAATCTTACCATCAGGAGATGCAAGATCACTAATACTAATACGCACCTTTACTCCGTGGTACACTATTGCTCCATCTTTTTTTATCTCTATTGTCTGAAGCGTTGCGCGCAGCGCCTCAACTTTCGCAGTTACTTCTGCGGCAATATCAGCAGGCAAAGTTACGCTAAGCCCTGCAGCAGCAGCGCCTGCAGCCGGCGCAGTCCCGCCTGTCCCGAACGCAGTCGAGGGAAGCGACCCGTTGTTACGTCCAGTCGCGAGGGGCGCAGCGGCGGTTTTAATAGCATCGCCTACGGCTTGCGCGCCTGTACCTTCTGCGCCTTGCGGCCGTAAGGCCATAGCGCTTGGCATAGGGCCGAGCGAGAATACGAATACCGTTATTACGATTGCTGAAATTGTGCGTTTTAACATGTGTCGTCTCCTTGGGATTTGTCCTTGGCAGGTTTATTGTGTGGTAGAGACGCCCCATTGGGGCGTCTCTACATCATGATGTATTCTACCATATATAACAACTGAAGTCAAGAAATATTCCCGATTTCTTTCTAACTTTTGGTAACATTTACAGGCAACTCTTTAATATCCAATGCCTTACAAAGGCGAAAAAGCGTATCCAATGTAATATTCTTTCTGCCTTCTTCTATTTTAGAGATATCAGGCTGTTTTGCTCCTATCATAAAAGCTAATTGACTCTGGCTCAGTTTCTTGCGAATCCTTACCTGTTTTATGGTTGCTCCTACAATAGAAAACAAAACCGATGGACTGCCCCTGGGGGCCTTTTTATCTGTATGCGCCCTGGAAAGCCCTTCATAAATAGTTTCCCACCAGCCTCTAAATTCTGAATCCGCAGAAATTTTCTTCCAATATTTTCTAACGCCTGGCCAGGCTTCGATAAAATTTTTCTTTGAGATAAGGGAAAAAACCTCTTTTGGTTTGTCGCATCTGGAAAGAATCGTTATAAGGCGCTCATTGAATTTGGGATGATACGGATTTTTTAGTATTTTTTCCGTATCTCTAAGCGCTATTTTATTAAAATTCCAGAAATATTTGGCAATATTTGGCTTCATTCTGACAGCACCTCTTTTGTAAATTTTTTCATTTCGTTTTCTAAATAAACTATCATTCCCCTGGAATCAAATTTTTTATCATATATATCCAGATCCAGAAGCCCCATCTTAAGATCCTGCCGCGAAAATGTTTGATACCAATGCGCCATCCCTCTCTGCATCGGGCTGGATAAACTTTTAAGAAATATATGCAGGGGCTTTATTTTTTTTGAAAGCATATAGATATCAAAGGCATCGCGCGCCTCCCTGCGGCCCTGCATAAACTGCCTTCCGGCATCATCAATTTTCTCGCGAGTCCCTGTAATTGTTGATATCTTTTGAATATATATGTTTTTTACGCTGTAAACGGGCACCCCTTCAAATCTTTCTATACGGGGCTGGTCGAAAATTACGTCTTCAACAAAGTCAATCTTCAAGGGCCTGCCAAGCTCTTTGTTTTCTACATGATAAAAACGCACCTTTGCATGGCTTGCCAGGACAAATTCATTTTCAAGCTTTATTTTACACTTGCCTATCTTTTTGAACGCAGCTATTATCCGGCTTGCCTCTTTAACATCGTATTTCGGCGAAAAAAAATCCAAATCAACTGAAAAACGGTGATGCAGATAATAAATCTCCAGTGCAGTGCCGCCTGTCAGCGCAAAATTATCGGCTGCCTTCGCAAAAACCTTCAAAAATTCCTTTTGCAGCTTTTTCATTTTTACGTTTTGGCCCTGCATAAAACAACTCCTCCGAATATATTAATAGCTTATAAGATATATAACATTATAGATTATAACCTATAAAATCTGTTTTGTCAAGAAAAATATTTTACAACTTTTAAGTTGTACTTTTGCCCTTTAGCTCTTTTATTGACTCGCGCAGAAGACGGCAATACAGGTCGAACCCGACCATTGCGATATAGCCGTGCTGCTGGGGGCCGAGGATATTGCCTGCCCCTCTTAACTGAAGGTCTTCCATTGCTATCTTAAATCCGCTCCCTAACGCGGTAAACTTTGCCACCGCAGCCAGCCGCTTTTTTGCGGGCTTGTCAAGTATAGCGCCTTTGGGTATCAAAAAATACGCGTACGCCTTTTGCTTAAATCTGCCTACCCTGCCGCGCAGCTGATAAAGGTCGGCAAGGCCGAAAGTATCTGCGCGGTTGACAAGTATCGTATTAGCGTTAGGTATGTCAATACCGGATTCGACTATATTTGTCGAGATAAGCACATTTTTTCTGTTGTTCATAAAATCCAACATTACATCTTCCAATTCACGGCCTGACATCTGGCCATGCGCCATGCCGATTTTTACTTCCGGCAAAAGATTCCTTATATGCCGCACAACGCCTTCTATATCCTCGACACGGTTGTGTATAAAAAATACCTGGCCTCCGCGGCCAAGCTCTCTTTGTATCGATTGTTTTATCAAACCGTCGTCAAACGCGCATACGGTTGTCTTAATAGGGAGCCTATCAGGCGGAGGCGTATTTAATATCGACATATCCTTTGCGCCCATAATGGACATATAAAGCGTCCTTGGTATGGGTGTTGCGGTCATTGTTAAAACATCTACCAGATGGCGCAGTTTTTTCAGTTTCTCTTTGTGGCGCACACCGAAACGCTGTTCCTCGTCCACGACAACAAGGCCGAGATCCTTGAAAACTATATCGTCTGACAGAATCTTGTGAGTCCCTATAATTATATCAACAGAGCCCTGCGATAAACTCTTAAGTATATTTTTTTCTTCCGGCTTGCTTTTAAACCTCGACAGCATTTCCACTGACACCGGAAAATCCTTAAGCCGCTTGCTGAAAGTGGCATAATGCTGCTCGGCAAGCAGCGTAGTAGGGACCAGGATCGCGGCCTGCTTATTATCCATAACCGCTTTGAATGCCGCCCTCAAAGCAACTTCGGTCTTGCCGTAACCGACATCTCCGCACAAAAGCCTGTCCATAGGCCGCTCGGATTCCATATCAAGCTTGACCTCTTTTATGCACCGCGCCTGATCAGGCGTTTCTTTAAACGGAAATCCGGCCTCCAGCTGTTTCTGCCATTCGGTATCTTCGGAAAATTTAAACCCCGATAACGCCTGCCTCTTTGCCTGGATTGCCAGCAATTCTTTTGCCAGCGAACGCACGCCTTCTTTGGCGTCTGACTTCATCTTTTTCCAGAGCTTGGAGCCGAGCTTGTAAACTCTCGGAGGCCTGCCCTCAAACCCTATATATTTCTGGATAAGATGAATCTCATCTGCCGGCACATACAGCCTGTCGTTATCGGCATATTCGATAATTATATGGTCCTGATATTTTTTATCGGCCTTTAACTTCTGTATGCCTTTATATATGCCTATACCGTATTCGACATGCACGACATAATCGTCCGGCTCGATATCCACAAAATTATTTATCGGCACCTGTTCGCCGTAATCAGCAATCCTTGTCTTCAGGCGCCTCAATGACACGCCTCTCACTGATACCAGGATTACCATATTGTGGTAATCCGTGTAATCGCCGTAGATAACGTCGAAGCTTCTTATGGATAAAACCTTTTCCGCGCTGAATTCTACGCGTATAGGGTCGTCAAAACCAACAATAAATATATCGAGGATGCCGCCACGAAGCGCAAAATCGCCTTCTTCAGCCACGCGGTCTTGCCTCTTATAACCGTAATGGTCGAGGATTTTTATTAAATCATGAATAGGTATTTGCAGATTTAGATATATTTTAAAAGATTCAAACATGGCAAATTAATGACAAATGACAAATCAATCATTTAATCTTTAAATATTTTAATATTTGGATTTAAATGATTCATTTGAAATTTGAAATTGGGATTTTGGATTTTACATCTTTTCAGGTGCGGAAACTCCAAGAAGCCTAAGGCCGGTAGATAAAACTGTTTTTGCCGAATCGATAAGGCAAAGCCTGACGCTGGTCAGTTCAGGGTCATCCGTAACCACTCTTTGCTTGTCATAGAAGGAATGAAATTTATTTGCCAGCGTAGAGAGGTATGACACCAGGCCGCACGGCTCAAGGGCCAGGGCGCATGACTCCACGACATCCGGAAACTGGCTTAATACTTTTAATAAATCTATCTCCTGCGGCTGAACCAACAGATGAAAAAGGGGACGCTTCTGTTTTTTAAGGCTGCTTACTTCAGAAAAAATAGAAGCGTCCCCTTTTTCTTTTGCCTTCTTTATTATATTGCAGATCCTGGCATGGGCATACTGCACGTAATAAACCGGGTTTTCCTGGGACTGCTTCTTCGCAAGCTCTATATCAAAATCCAGGTGGCTGGAAATCTTTCTGGCTACAAAGAAAAACCTCGCCGCGTCCTTACCGACATCGCTCATTACCTGCCGCAGCGTGATAAATTCGCCTGAACGGGTAGACATAGGCACCTGATCTTTGCCGCGCCAAAGCGTGGCAAGCTGGACTATCAAAACGGTTATCGCGTTTCTCGGATAACCCAGCGCTTCGACAGCTGCGGTAATCCTCGGGATGTATCCGTGATGGTCAGGCCCCCAGATATTTATAACCTTTTCAAATCCGCGTTTGAATTTATCCTGATGATAGGCAATATCAGGAGCCAGATAAGTAAAAGACCCGTCGCTTTTAACAACCACCCTGTCCTTATCGTCTCCCAGGGCAGTTGATTTAAACCAAAGCGCGCCTTCCTGATTGTATAAGAATCCCCTTTTCTCCAGCTGTTTCAGCACTTTTTCTATCGCGGTTTTTGTGGCAAGTTTTGCCTGCGAGGTCCATATGTCAAAATTTACGTCAAAATCCTTCAGCTCATCCTTTATAATATTCAATATAAAATTACAGCCGTAATCCCTGAAAAATGCCTGCCCCTGCGGGGCCATTGCCTCATCGTTTGGCGCTGCATATTTTTTACCGTATTTATCTAAAACGGTTTCGGCTATGTCAATTATGTATTTGCCTTTATAGCCGTCTTCGGGAAATTCTATTTTTTCGCCTAGAAGCTCAAGATACCGCAGGCGTATCGACTCGCCCAGTATATTCATCTGCCGGCCTTCGTCATTTATAAAATACTCTTTCGTAACCTGCCAGCCTGCGAATTTAAGTATGTTGGCCAGCGTATCGCCTACAGCTGCCTGGCGGCCGTGCGCAACACTCAACGGGCCTGTGGGGTTAGCGCTTACAAACTCTATCTGGACAGACTTACCTTTTCCAAAATCCAACCTTCCAAAATCATCGCCTTTTTCAAAAATCTCCTTTAATGCCTCTATTACTGCTTTATCTGCAAGATAAAAATTTATAAACCCGGGACGCTCTACTTTAATATCCTTAATA
>Ga0209824_10001364_pt1 | contig 13787 bp, 12 predicted proteins | sample VDWuncwatermetaG_FD_184124 | JGI IMG/M metagenome (GOLD analysis project Ga0209824, IMG submission 184124) | Wastewater microbial communities from Netherlands to study Microbial Dark Matter (Phase II) - VDW unchlorinated drinking water (SPAdes)... ... | reverse complement strand
AATGTGGACCAATTCGTTAAGGAGTGCATAGAGGCGGTGAAGTCCGCCAGGGGCGGACCTGCCTAAGGCATGAAAGGAAAGGGAGGCGAAGAAAGTAGGGAGTACGCAGTAGGGAGTATGGAGTAGGCAGTGGTAGCCGCAGGCTTTAGCCTACGAGGAAGCAGTAGCCAGTAATCAGCGGCCAGACACACCCCCGACCCCGCTTGATAGAGGGGAGAGCTGATTGCTGATAGCCGTTCACCGCATCTTTGAGAGGTCAAAGCCAAAGAGGAGTTCTTCGCCAGTGGGTTTTATCACCACCAGGGTTACGGGGGCTTCTAGAGAGATGTCTTTGTGGGGGAACCTATACACACAAGAGGCCATATAGGCCGGGGATTCCGGGAAGAAGTTGCTGTTCTCACAGACGTCGGGGAGGAACTCATAGGAGGAGGTCACAACCGTTTCCCCCTGGCGGAGCGAGGCGGGCCTTTGGCGTGCGTAGTAAGGGGCATCGGACAGGATAGTGGCAGAGAAGGTCAGCGTCCCACCATCGCCCATCGCCTTTTTAATCTCCTTTTCCGTTAATTCGCGGTGCTCTACGGCCGCCTTACGGGCCTTGTAGGCCAGGCTGTGGAACGGGGAGTAAAGCGTGGCCCAGCCTACCTGCTCCCCGAGGTTCACCGTCCATTCCCTGGCAAAGGCCACCATAGCCTTGTCCTTTTCTTTCTGACCGTATTCCATGGCCTCCAGGAATTGCTTGGGGGTCAGCTCCTTCCACACCGCCTGGGCCTGCTGCGGGAGGCCAAGGAGGAAGAGGGCCAGCAGGATTGTAAAATGGAGATTGGAAATTTTAAATTTGGAATTTCTAATCTTTAATTTTTCCATTTCCCTACTCCCCAGCCCTGTGAACCACGTGGGGTTCACAGCTACGGGTATATGGCAAGCCCTGCACCCTGCGTGGTGCGGGGCCTAATCCCTGACCCCTAACTTGAAAGCCCCTTCAGTTTCTCCTCCAGCTTCTGCCTGGAGACTACACCTACCATCCGCCCGGCCTCCTTGCCTCCCTTAAAGAATATCAGGGTAGGGATGGCCGTTATGCCGTACTGGGCGGCGACCTTGGTCCCCTCATCCACGTTGAGCTTGACCATCTTTACCTTGCCCTTATATATCTCCACCAGGCCATCAAGTATCTCGGCCATCTGCTTGCAGGGGGCGCACCAGGTGGCCCAGAAATCTACAAGCACCGGCGTGGGAGACTCCAGTACCTCTGCCTTGAAGCTGGTATCGTTAACCCCTAGTATCTCTGCCATTCTTTTCCTCCTTGTGTGTAGGGGCGTATTGTTCGCCACGGCGAATCTGCCTAAGGCATGACAATACGCCCCTACATTAATGGATTGCCTGCATTACTTTAAGCATTGTATCGGCGTCTGCGTAACCCTCTATGGACCTGCCCTCAAGATAGTTCCCTTTAGCGTCGTAGAAGGCCACATAGGGTATATAAAAAGAATTGAATTTTTCTATCTTAAGCCTTGAGCCTGGACTGTCATCTTTGGAGGAGTCCAGTTTAATGGCAACGAACCTTTCCGATTCCTTTATGACCCGTTCATCCCTCCAGGTGGTAGCCTCCATCTCCTTGCAGGGGAGGCACCAATCCGCAAAAAAGTCTATAAACGCCGGCCTGCCCTGCTCCCTTGCCAGTTGCATACCCTCCTCAAAGGAGGGCAGCCATTTAATCTCTACCCTCACACCGGGAGGCTGGGACGTGGACAATTTCCCGTGCAACCCCGTGAGACCTCCAAGCCCCCACAGGGGCAGGATTATACCAAAAATCGCTATCAGTATTCCAATAACTCTTCCGGAGAGGGCCAGAGGAGAGGTCTCCCTCCAGGCCAGCGTACTCAGAAATATACCTATAGAGACTACGAGTATCCCTGCCAGCAAGAGGGAAATGTTTCTGGGGATAATGAAGCTCAGGAAGTAAACGGCCACCAGCAGGAGTACAAGCCCAGAGAACTGTTTGATGCGGTTTATCCACGCACCAGCCTTGGGCATGGCAGCAATGCTCTTGGCCGAGATGGCCAGCACCAGATAAGGGACCCCCAGCCCCAGGGAGAAAAAGAACAGGCTGGCCAGACCTACGAAGACGTTACCTGTGGTGGCCACGAAGGCCAGGATGGAGCCGGCAAAAGGGCCCACACAGGGCGCCGCCACAAAACCCAGGATTATGCCCATAAGAAAGGTGCCAATAATCCCCGTCTTCTTCCCCCCTGTGTGGAAGCGGTCCATAAGAAAGACAGGCAGCTTTATCTCATACAGCCCGAACATACTGAGGGCCATGGCCACAAGGAAGGCCACAAAGGGCCCAATGAAGAAGGGATTCCCCAGCAGGGTACCCACGTCCTTCCCTGCCAGGGCAGAGAGCACCCCTAAGGGGGCGTAGAGGGTGGCTATTCCCAGGATGTACATCCAGGCCAGGAGTATCGTGTAGCCCCTTCCATGGGTCTCTGCCTGACTGGCAAAGTAGCTTATGGTAATAGGCACCATGGGGTAGATGCAGGCCGAGCCTACGTTGGCAAGTAGTCCCCACCAGAAGGAGAATAGTATGGCCAGCGGCAGCCCATACTTTTCCATGATGTTGGTGAATTTGGCCTTCTCTTTTAAGGCCCCCGCATCTTCGGCGGCTAAAACAGACCATGAAAAATCCGATACCAGCGCAATGATAGCAAACACTGTTAAAAGTATTACAATCTTTTTGGCGATGGGTAGTGCCCCCACCCACTTCGTGGTCTGTGACATTTTAGTGTCTCCCTCTTCTAAGGTCAAAGTAGCACATTATGTCCCTTTGTTCAAGCTGGAAGGAAATCAGTTTGAGGTGGCCTTGAGGTGAAGGATTACCTGGAAGAATTTTGAAAACCATGGGTTGAGGAGGCCTTCCCGGAAAGAATAGTTATGTAGGGCGCATTTAGATGTACCCTACAAGACTGGAAATGCGAGGACGCAAGTGAGCAACACTGTTACAGCGGCAAAAGGCATTTTTTACATCTCCTATTCACAAAGTGTGTCTCGTGGAATATCAGGCATGGGTAACACTGTATATCAAGATAGCATGCCTAGCCACAAGTTAGGCGATGCAATGTGCTTTTAGAGGTGCTACCCATGCCCGGATATTTAAGCTATTTCGTACCCTTACATCTTACCCTTTACCCTTACATTCACACTTAACGGAGGAGACCGTAAAACCTGCATCTTGCACGGCTTTCACAAGGGCCGCGTGGTCTGAGCCTTTTGCAACTTTAACGTCCGCAGTGCCCTTATTAAAGTTTACGTCACTTTCCTTCACTTCGGGCAGTTTGGACAGGCCAGACTTGATTTTTGACGCACAAGCTCCGCAGGTCATACCGTCCACCTTCAGATGGACCTGTTCTAGCTCCTCTGCTGCCAGGGAGGTGGGATTGCAAAAGGGTAGAACCCCGCCATACACTATCCCTACCAGTGACACTGCGAGGGTAAGAACTAATACCTTTCCAACCGTCTTCATCTCTCTTTCTCCTTTTGTGTTTTAAATGACAGCCGTAACAAACCACGTGAACAGCCTTCTCCTTAGGTACGGCTAAAGGCCGTAAGGAGGGCATTAGTCTCGTGGGAGGAAATGCAACACACCACTACCTCTTTGAGGTCTATCATACTCAGACGCATATTGCCGAGGTCTACCGTAACAAAACCCTTACCTTTATCCAGCAGTCTTTGGGCCCTTTTAAGGCCACGCATGTCTTCCTTCCTCAGGATGAACATAGATGCGGGGGTGTTACAACACGTATACACGATATGGGCACCATGGATGTCCTTTGCGTGAAAAGGCCGGCCGCCAATGAGCTGCACATCATGCCCCCCGATGACGCCCGACTGTGGTAGATGTTCAAGGACAGTTAGCCCACCGAACTCTTGTGGCCATGAGAACCCTGGGCCGACGGATATTTCCTGTTTTAAATATTTTTCGTGCATCTCCTGGAGTGTTGCCGACCAGGAATTGGTATTGTCTGGTACCTTACCCCATAGAAAGAATGACAATAAGACCGCTGTAACCACCGGGACAACGGCGGCCGGAACCAACCACGCCAGGCGAACCCGGCGGCGCCCAGTAGAATCGTGGGCATGGAGCCTTTCAAGGACTGCCCGCCAGGACTCCTCAGGCATTTTCTCCCCCCGAAGGCTCTTTACCAGGCGTTTTTCTACCTCCTGTTCTTGTGCAAAACGCTTACTACATGCCTCGCAAACCGTCAGGTGGTTGGCTATATCTGTGCAGGTCTTGGCATCCAGTTCTGAGTCCATGTAAGGGTTTAAGTACCGGCGGCAGTCTTGACACCTCATAGATCTCACCTCACAAAACCCATTTCTCTGGCGTAGTCTGCCAGTAATTCCCTCAGCCTTGCCCTGGAGCGGGAAAGGTGGCTCATAACGGTACCAATTGGAAGGTCTAAGAATTGTGCAATCTCTTTATATGTGAAACCCTCTACAGACCTCAAGAGGAAGACCATCCTTTCGGTTGGCTTAAGAGAAAGTAACGCACCTTTGATGCGGTTATCCATCCTCTCAAAGAAAACTGACGGGTTCTCAAGGATGGAAATGTAGGCCTCCTCTTTCTCTAAATGTTCCACTATATCTAACCCCTGGCTAGAGGTTCCCTGTTGGAGTTCCTTTTTAAACCTCTTATTGGAGTCGAATATTTTGTTAATGAGAAAACTAAACAGCCATGCCTTGAAGTTGGTACCGGGCGCAAAGTCACCAAAATTTTTGTAAGCAGAAAGTATGGCCTCCTGGAGGACGTCCTCGGCACTGTTCTTGTCCCATATAACATGCAGGCAAAAACGGTACAAACTATCGCGATGGTAACTGAGGAGTTCTATAAACTCCTTTTTTCTATCTAAATGGGACTCTTGCACGTCATTGCCTCAAGTCTTCAAAGAGTTAATTCCTTGCAGGGGTACTTTTATTGCAAAACGTTCAAATCATGCTATAGATTTAAGGTACTGATTATTGTGTCGGCAGAAAGTTCACCCAGGGCATTAAGCAACCTGACCTGGGCCTTATTATATTCCACTATTGCCTCTACCAACCTTGTCCGGGCATCTGTAACTGCCTCCAGGGCCTGTAGGACTTCCAGGGTAATGCCAGTACCCAGCTTGAGGTTGGTCTGGCTTAGCTCAAATGATTTCTCTGCGGCGTTTAGTCCCATTTTTGCCGTTTCAATCTGTTCCTGGGTTAGTAGTGTCTCTTCATATGCCTTAATAACTTCTGACTCTATAATATTCTGTACTATTTCCTGTGTAATCTGGCTCTCGGAAATCCGAGCTGCGGCAGATTTTATCCTGCCAAAAGCAGAGCCTGAGAGTGTCCATCCCACAAAGCCACTAACGCTGGTTCGCTCGTCTACATTGCCAAAGGTTTTACCTATTCCCCCAAAGGCACCTTCTAAAGCGACCTCGGGACCAAGGGCATTCCACACGGCTGCCTTTTTTGCTGCAGTTGCAGAAGCCACACGCTGATGGGATTCCTCTACTTCCGGGCGTTTAGCCAGTGCAATGTCAAGTAGCTGATGGAGGGTCAGGGAAGGGTTAACTAGATTTAGCTGCCGCACAGCAGTATCTGTAGGAAACAAGGTGATTTTTGGGTCAAGGTTTAGTGTGATTGCGAGCCTTATGGAGGCCTGACGGAATTCATTTTGAGCCGAAAGAAGTGACTGTTTTTCTACCTGGAGCTTGGCTTGGGTACGAAAGACCTCTACCTTAAGGACAGTGCCTTGTTTTTCACGGATCTCGGTTACCCGCAGGAACTCTTTGGATTCAGTAACGGCCTGTTCTGCTATGTTAATCCCACTCATAGCCTTAAGTAAGTCAAAGTATTGTTGGATTGAAGAAAGCAAGGTGTTTTGGGCTACCCTGTCTGCGGCAAAGGTTGTGGCTTGAAAGTTTCTATGGGCTGCAAGGGCCTCAAACATGGCCTGCCCGGGGTTCAGGGAAAGTCTAAAAACCCCTTCAGGATTTACCGTATCAAAGGTTGGACTTTCCAGGTTCCCGAAGGTGCCCTGAAGGGTTCCGGTGGTGTGACGGTATAGCTGGTGACCGGATAAAGTAGGCAATAGATTTAGTTTTGCCGCATCGCTTTCTCCTTTTGTCTCCTCTACCTTTGCCTTCGCGAAGGCAATGTCGAGGTTTTCTGTTGAAGCCAGGCGGATGGTTGTAGACAAATCTATTGGCAATTGTTCGGTACCGATTAACCTTGGCCCTACGGGCTTCAAGGGTTCCGATACTGGCTGAGTGGGCTCCCAGTTGGGGTGGGGAGCCGGTCTTTGTTCAGGACCGTATAAGGCACTAGCCACTTTTTTATGTTGATAATTATGGTTAGAGGCTTCCTCAAATAGAACACAGCCGCTAAGGCATATCAGGGTTGAGGCCACGGAGAAGAATTTTAAGTTGAGGAGCGAATTGGACAGTAGGCTTTCTCCTTCTATATGCATTTTATTTCCCTCCATAAATCCTCACCCTTGAGCCTTCCGAGACAGCGGCCTTTCCTTTTAGGATAACATCTTCGTCCCCTTTAAGGCCTTCGGCGATTTCTACCGTAATTCCTGTATCTATGCCTGTCTTTACAGCAACTTTCTTTACTATGCCATTCTCTACGATGTAAAGGAAGCTCTTGTAGTTCTCTATTACCAGGCATTCTGCTGGTACGGTGATTGCATTTCTGTGCTTGCTCAGTTCCAGGGAGACATACCCATACATCCCCGGCAGCAAGGCGCGGTCTGGATTGGGGATATCTATTGCGGTTCTCATGGTACGGGTGGCCAGATTTAAGGAAGAAGCGAATCTGCTAATTTCCCCCTCAAATGTTTTATCTGGCAAGGCACCTATAGATATGCTAGCAGGAAGCCCTGCCTTTATAAAAGGCACGTCAGGTTCTGGTATGTCTACTAATATCCGTACCGTATCAACGTACATTACGGTCACAATAGGAGATGGATTGGCAGTGGTGGTAGCGTGCTGGACCAGAGCGCCGGTGTCCAGGAAACGTCGAGCAATTATGCCATTAAAGGGGGCCTTGATTTCCCTATAGCTCAGGAGAGTAGCCACTTTTTCTAACTTGGCCTGAGCAAGCGCTACTACTGCCTTTGCAGCCTCCATTTTATATCTGGCTATCTCCAAATCCTCCATTGTCGCAGCATCCTCTTCCCTGAGGTTCTTTTTCATCTCATAAATGAGCTGCTGAAGTCCATAATCCGCCTGGCGAGTCGCCAGTTCGGCCTCAAGCTGGTCGTACTCTGCCTCAAGTTCTGGCACGCATATAAAGGCCACTACGTCGTCTTTTTTTGCCCAATCGCCTATATCCACCTTAATCCATTTAATGTAGCCGGCTACCTGGGCAAACAGGTCGGCCTTTTCAAAGGGCACGACGCTCCCAGGCAAGGCAATCTTACGAGAAACATCCTCGCGCCTGGGTTTTATTACTTCCACATAGATTTCTTCCTCTCCGCCAGCTTCCAGACCAATGAGCTGGAATGCTATAGAAAGGATAACAGTGATGTAGACGATTCCTAAAGAGGCCCTTTTACTTTTCAAATTTCTTTACTCCTTTGTCACGCTTTAGCAGGGTGTAAAGGATAGGAACTACCAAGAGGGTTAGCGGGGTAGAAACCATTAGTCCACCAATAACCGCCCTGGCCAGGGGCAGGTTGGCTGAAACCCCCTTCCAGAACGTAACTGCCAGAGGGGTAAGGGCAAGGACGGTAATGAGAGTTGTCATAACTATTGGCCGGAGTCTAATCCTTGCCGCCTGCAGTATTGCCTCCCTTACAGGCATCCCTTCTCTCCATAGACGATTAGCAAACTCCACCAGTAATACGCTATTGCCAACCACTATTCCTATCATCATGATTGTGCCCATGAAGGACTGCACATTGAGGGTAGTTCCTGTGAGGGCAAGCATCCATAATACCCCCATGATACCCAAGGGGACGGCCAGCAAGATTATGAAGGGGTCCAGGAACGACCTGAATAATGCTACCAGCGTAAGATACACTAGCACCACCGACAGTACCATCCCAAATCCAAAACTCTTAAAAGACTCCTTCATGCTGGATACCTCACCCCTCATGTGTGCTGAATAGCCCGGAGACAGTTCAAGTTTATCTAGCGTTTTCTGTATGTCCCTTGCTACGGAGCCTACGTCACGGCCAGAGACGTTGGCATATACGTCAAATACCCTTCTGATGTTGACATGATTTATCTCTACAGGTGCTGTGGTGCGTTTGAATTTTGCGATATTTTTGAGCAGGACCGGGTTTTTTTGTGTACTGCCAGTGATGGGGATGTTCTCCAGGGTTTCAAAGGAGTTTATATCTTCCTCCAAATACTGAGCGCCCACAAAGTAGTGGTTGCCAGTAACGTGGTCCAGCCAGAAGGCAGGGGAGAAATTTATACTGGAATTTAGGGCAGTTACGATGTTAGTGACGGCATCCTTTTGCGTCAGGCCAAGATATGCTGCCTTGATGCGGTCAATCTCAATATCAATCATAGGGTAATCCAGATGTTGCTGCACCCTTACATCTGCCGTACCAGGAATCTCCTGTACTATTTTCTTTATCTGCCTGGCTATTCCATAAGCCACCTCCATTTTTACCCCTTCTACCTGGATATTAATAGGAGAAGGGAGTCCAAAATTTAGGGCGGAAGTCATAAGCCCACCGGTGTTAAAGGCAAATTCTACCCCCGGGAAACGTCCTGGCAAGATGTCCCTGAGGAGTTCCACGTACTTCATGGATGACTCCTTGTGTTCCGGGGTCAATTGAACCTCTATAAAGGCATCTCCTGGGCCTGCATTAGGTGTATAGGCCGCAGGCCAGTCATAAAGCACGCCTGTATTGGATATCAGCATCTTCAGGTCTGAGGGAGGGACCTTTCCCCTGATGGTCTCTTCCACCTGAACAACGATTTCTTCCGTCTTTTCCAGCCGTGTGCCTGAGGGCGCACGGAGATATATTGTAAACTGGCCTACATCCATGATGGGCATAAGCTCCGTACCGATTGCAAGGAAATATAAGGAGAAAGAAGCTGCAAAGGCACCAAAGACACCCCCAAGGACCACCACCCTGCGCCTCAATGCCCACCCCAATATGCTTATATAAACATCGTAAAGGTAGCCAAACTTTCTAACCACGCGGCGGCCTAAGTTTCTTAGGCCGAGGCACCGAACCTTTTTCGCCCCCTCTTCCTGCACTAAGTTTGCCTTTATTTCTGGAATAAAATGGGCACAAATAAGCGGGATATACGTCATGGATATAAGGTAGGAAAGGCCGACAGCGGCAACGACTGCCAGGGCCAGGGGAGTAAAGAGGAACTTTCCCATTCCAGCAAGAAATATTACAGGGAAAAAGACCATCATTAGGGTAAGGGTGGAGACCAGGTTGGGCATGGATACCTCTTCGGCCGCTTCCACTGCCGCCTGGTTTCTTGGTTTACCCATAGCAATATGGCGGGCTGTATTCTCTACCACCACCACCGCATGGTCAATCATTATCCCTATGGCCAGGGCTATGCCCCCCAGGGTCATGACATTAAGGCTGTTGCCGGTGAAATAAAGCACTATAAAGGGGGCAATAATCTTAACTGGAAGGCCCATGGCTACGATGAAGGTGTATCTGAAACTTAACAGGAAGATGAGTATAACTAAAGAGGCAAGTAATGCCCCCAAGGCACCCTCCTCCTCCAGACTCCTGATAGCCTTGCGAACAAACTCTGACTGGTCCATAACGATGTCAAGATTTATGCCCTTTGGGAGTTTCAGCAAAAGCCCGGAAAGTGCCTCCCTTACCCCTTCTACAACCTGCACTGTGCTGGCTCCTGGTTGACGGTAGACTGGAATGTATACCTGTCTCCTGCCGTCAATTCGTACCGAATTGGTCTGGATTTGATGGGAATCCTCTGCGCGGGCTACATCCTTGATAAATACGGGAGCACCGTCAACTATTTTCACAGGAAAGTCGTTAATTTCTTTAACGTCCTTTACCATGGCATTGGCATTTATCATGTAGTCGTATCCACCTATCTTTGCGTTGCCGGTAGGAATAAATACATTATTGGCCTGGACGGCACTAACCACATCCATGGGGGATAAGCCGCGGGCCTCCAGTTTGTCCCTGTCCACATATACAAGTATTCTACGAATCTTCCCTCCATAGACGGCAGGGGCGATGACGCCGGGTATGCCCTGTAGTAGATTTCTGAGGTCAAAGTAGGCTATATCGTACAGCCGGGTTTCATCAAGAGACGGGCTGCTTATACTTAATAGACATAGGGGAATGGTGGCTGTTGGGTCAAAGGGCATAATCATCGGGGGAAGCGTCCCTGGGGGGAGATAGTAAAGGTCGGATATGGCATAAGAAGTAACCTGGGAAATAGCCGTACTTGGGTCTATATCTGGCCTGAAGTAGTCCTTAACTATACTGACACCTATCAACGACCTGGATTCCTGACGGGAGACACCATTGGACTGTCCGGTCCATCTCTCAAGCCGATTAGTAATATCCCGCTCCACTATTTCGGCAGGCATACCGGGGTAAAGGGTGAGGATTTGTACGGCCGGGGTCTTAAAGACGGGCAAGATATCCGTCGGAATACGAAACAGAACCACCAACCCTATAATGACTATGGCAGCAATTAGTACAACTATTAGATGAGGAAGCCTGATGGCTAGCTTTACTAATCCCATCTTGAACCCTCAAGCTACTTTAAGAGAGTGTTGTTAGTAACTTACCGATGAAAACACCCTAAACGCTCAACTCTTCATGCCCATTAAAATACATTCCTGGCAAGGGCGCATTTATTGCAAATTTTTGAAAATCTAATAAAGATGACTATACCAAAGACTGTAGATTGGCTAAACGGGTTTCTTTTAGAGTAAATTTTCAAGAACTACAAATCTACAATCCCAAATCTCCGAATCTCCAGTATAATAGTGGTGAGGAATCTGACATGGTAGAAAAGGAGACAGGACTGCATACCGCACCCGGTGACGTTTCGCCGAGGCAACCCCTCCCGGAGGCAGCCATAGTGGGCAGGCCCAACGTGGGGAAGAGTAGCCTCTTTAATTGCCTGGTGGGCAGGCGGATATCCGTCGTAGACCCTACCAGCGGCGTTACAAGGGATAGGGTGTCTGCAGAGATCAAATACGGCGGTAAGTGCTTTGAGCTGGTGGATACCGGGGGTATGGGGCTGGTGGACGTGGAGGAGATACGGCATCAGGTGGAGCACCAGATAGAGCTGGCCATTGAAAAGGCGGCCGTGATAGTCTTCGCGGTGGACGTCCGTGAGGGGATTACGCCCCTTGATAACTTCGTGGCGGAGAGGCTCCGCCACGTACATAAGCCCGTCCTCCTGGTGGCCAATAAGGTGGACAGCCCCTCCCTTGAACCCCAGAAGGGGGAGTTTCAAAAACTGGGTTTTGGAGAGGCCCTTTCGGTGTCTGCCCTCCAGGGAGAAGGCCGGACCCAGCTCCTGGAGGAGATTACGGCCTTACTGCCAAAGGCAGTAGAAGTCCCCAGAGAGCCCTACATGAGGCTGGCGGTGGTAGGACGGCGGAACGTGGGGAAATCTACCCTGATAAACACCCTGGCCGGGGAGGAGAGGATGATAGTGAGCGAGATACCCGGGACGACCAGGGACTCTGTGGACATCCGCTTTGATATGGACGGGAAGGTCTTTGTGGCCATTGATACGCCTGGGGTAAGGAAGCGGCAAAAGGTAGAAGGGACGCTGGAGTTTTACAGCCTGGAGAGGGCCATGGGCTCTATCAGGAGGGCGGATGTGGTGTTACTCCTCCTGGATGCCAGGGAGGAGGTGTCCCAGGTGGATAAGAAACTGGGGGGCTATATAGCCGAGGAGTATAGACCATGTGTCCTGGTCATAAATAAGTGGGACCTCGCAGAGGGGCACGAACCTCAGGAATTTGAGAGGTATCTCAGGGCCCAGTTGCCGGGCCTTGCCTATGCCCCGCGCTCTTTTATGAGCGCCAAAAACGGGGGGAACGTGACGGAGACCATCAGGCTGGCCGAGGAGCTCTTTGAACAGTCCAGGACCAGGGTCTCCACCGCCGAATTAAACAGGGTTATACAGGAGGCCGATTCGGCCTCCTCACCCAAGAGCAAGGCTGGGAGGCATGGGAGGATATATTTTGCCACCCAGGTAGAAGTTGCCCCACCCACCTTTGTACTCTTTGTCAACTATCCTGAGCTATTTGATGCGCATTACGAGAGGTATCTGACCAACAGGCTGCGGAACGCCCTGCCCTTCTCCGAAGTGCCGTTAAAGTTTTTCTACAGGATGAGGAGGAGGTCCAGTCCGACTTGAGGCCGTTGCCAAAGTGGTTTTAAGTGTGGACAGCTTCTCATGGATGGTATACAATATATACAAAATATACATTTTATAAGAAGTGATGATACGACCTATTTGGAGGCAGTTGAATGACTAATCAGATGATTATAAGAATAAACCCTGCGGTAAAAGACAAACTCAACAAACTTGCAAGGACAGAGGGCAAGACTACAAGCCAGATGGTAAGGGAACTCCTTGAAGACTATATAAAAGAGCGGGACATCAGTGCCTATGTTGATGATTTATGGGATAGAATCGGCGGAAAGCTAAGGTCCAAAAGGGTAAAGCCCAGGGATATAAACAGCGCAATTAAAGCCGTCAGAAAAAGGCAATAATGCGGGTTGTTATTGACACGAACGTCTTCGTCTCATCCTTTTTTGGCGGAACCCCCCGGAAGATTATAGACCTATGGAAAAATGGAGACATAACCCTCTGCCTGTTCAGGGATATCCTTGATGAGTACGTCAAGGTATTACAAAGAATTGGCCTGCGGGACGAAAGCGAGCTTGAAGAACTGCTCTCTCTTTTTGCCAAAGGCTTTAACGCCCTTTTTACCACAAAGACACCCAAAATCAGGGTAGTAAAAGACGACCCCGATGACGATAAGTTTATAGAATGCGCATTAGCGCTAAAGGCCAAGGTCATCGTAACGGGAGATAAATCAATAAAGGCCCTGGGGGGATACATGGGGATTAAGATATCAACCCCTCAGGAGTTCTTGAATGACTATAAAACTTATTGAAGCGAGACCTCTGAAAAACCCCAATCGCTTGTCATTCTGAGGGAGCGAAGCGACCGAAGAATCTCTTAAAAGACTAGATTCTTCGCTTCGCTCAGAATGACGGATAGTGTTGGCGTGCGTTTTTCAGAGTTCCCGAAGCATAAGTTAAGGCGTATTTCTGGATTACCTCAGCAGGGGGGCGCGGGCTATCAATCAGTCTGCAAACCGGCAAGGCGGAGGCTTGCGAAGGCTAAATCTCCGAGGTGCCGCTGAGGTTCTTATTCAAGATGAGGAGGAGGAGGGCGTAGCCCGTAGGGGCGTATTGCAATACGCCCCTACAGTACCCTGGTAAAATGGAGTCCTAGGGCCAATTGGGTGGCAAGCCCAATAAGTCTGATATAGTTTTACCGGCTTTCTTTTCGTAAACCCCTTCTGATTTGTTTGGTATTTGCTGTGGCAATTGCCGTAGTTCCGGGGGAAACGGGTGCTTCGCACAGGGATTGTGCCACAGCACAGGAGTGCTTTCTGCTATACCCAGAGGAGTTAAATTCTTTAGGATTATGAGTCCGCTAACCCTTGTATTTTGAGGAAGTCCTTTAGGGTCAGTAAGTCTGCCGGTCCGAAAGTCTCGTCCATGACTGACGTCTCCAGTTTCCCTGTTTACC
>Ga0209824_10001362_pt1 | contig 13808 bp, 11 predicted proteins | sample VDWuncwatermetaG_FD_184124 | JGI IMG/M metagenome (GOLD analysis project Ga0209824, IMG submission 184124) | Wastewater microbial communities from Netherlands to study Microbial Dark Matter (Phase II) - VDW unchlorinated drinking water (SPAdes)... ... | reverse complement strand
TCCAGATTGTCGCCATGCCGCGTTGCTCGTCGTTGCATATGAATAACTATGCGCCTCCTCGCGCCTTGCCTGACAACAATCCGGTCATTCTTATTTAAGTGCCGCTTAGCATGAAACACTACACTAGAAAGAGCATTTAGCCACGGATTAACACGGATTATGGGCGCAGCCCGGTATCCTCTGGAAAACACGGATTTTCACGGATGAAAGCCAATATCCATGCGGTTGTTGCTTGTGGTTTTATCCGTGTCAATCCGTGTTAATCCGTGGCTAAGCCTTTTTAATTTGGACAGCCCTCATGAAATTTGACATTCATCAACGCGACGGCAATGCGCGTCGCGGCACGTTGACGCTGGCGCACGGCGCGGTGGAAACGCCCGCGTTCATGCCGGTGGGCACGTATGGCGCTGTCAAAACCCTGTCGCCGCTGGAGCTGCGCGACATCGGCGCGCACATCGTGCTCGGCAACACTTTTCATTTGTGGTTGCGCCCCGGCCTCGAAGTCATTGCGGCGCACGGCGGCTTGCATCGCTTCATGGGCTGGAGCGGTCCGATACTCACGGATTCCGGCGGCTTTCAGGTGTTCAGCCTAGGCGAGTTGCGCAAAATTTCCGAGGAGGGCGTAGCCTTTCAATCGCCCATCAACGGCGACAAATGTTTTCTCACCCCGGAAATTTCCATGCACATCCAGCGCGTGTTGAATTCCGATATCGCGATGATCTTCGACGAATGCACGCCCTATCCGGCGGAACATGCGGTGGCGGAACAGTCGATGCAAATGAGTTTGCGCTGGGCGGCGCGCAGCCGCGCGGCGCACGATGCGGAAAAAAACCCCAACGCGCTGTTTGGCATCGTCCAGGGTGGCATGTTTGAGGACTTGCGCGACGCATCGCTCGAAGGCTTGGCGGCGATAGGTTTTGACGGTTATGCCATCGGCGGCTTGTCGGTGGGCGAGCCCAAAGCAGACATGCAGCGCATCCTCAAACACACCGCGCCGCAGCTCCCCGCCGACAAACCGCGCTATTTGATGGGCGTGGGTACGCCCGCAGATCTGGTCAACGCCGTGGCGCAGGGTATCGACATGTTCGACTGCGTGATGCCGACACGCAACGCGCGCAACGGCTGGTTGTTCACGCAAAACGGCACGATCAAGTTGCGTAACAGCATGTATAAAAACGATACCGCGCCACCCGACGCGGCTTGCGGCTGTTACACCTGCCAAAATTTTACGCGCGCGTATTTGCACCATTTGCAGCGCATCAACGAAATGCTCGGCGCGCGCCTCAACACGCTGCACAACCTGCATTATTACCAGCAGTTGATGCGCGAGCTGCGCGATGCTATCGAAGCGGGGCGGTTGGCGGATTACGCGGCGGAATTCGAGCGCAATTTGAAGTGAGCCGCCGCCGCCGGCGTGTTAAAATGTTCGACTTTTGAAACCAGACTTGGAGAAACAAAGTGTTTATCAGCGAAGCTTATGCACAATCCGCAGCCCCCGGTGCCGGTGGCGATTTGATGAGTATGCTGCCCTTGGTGGTGGTGTTTATCATATTTTATTTTCTGATGATCCACCCGCAAATCAAGCGCACCAAAGAAATCAAAAAAATGGTCGAAGCCTTGCAAAAAGGCGATGAAGTGGTCACCACTGGCGGCCAGGTCGGGCGCATCACTAAGGTGGGCGCGCAGTATGTCATGCTAGAGATTGCGGCGAACACGGAAATCATCGTGCAGAAAGCCGCCGTGCAGACCTTGCTGCCCAAGGGCACGATGAAGAGCGTCGAAAAAGAATGATTGGTGAATAGTGATCAGTGAATAGTGATCGGTGAATAGTGATCAGTGAATAGTGATCAGTGAATAGTGATCGGTGAATAAAACCGTATGCGCCGATCACCGATCACCGATCACCGATCACGCTTTTAAGAATTAAACAATGAACCGCTACCCTCTCTGGAAATACCTGATTATCGCCGTGGCCATCGTGTTGGGTTTTTTATATACCCTGCCGAATTTTTATGGCGAATCGCCTGCGGTGCAGGTTTCGCCGTTGCGTACGGGCGGCAAGGTGGATACGGCGCTGTTGGCGCGGGTGGAAGAGACGCTGCAAAAAGCCAACCTCAATAGCGACGGCATCATGCTCGAAAGCAGCGGCGTGAAAGCGCGTTTCGCCGACACCGACGCGCAGATCAAAGCCAAGGACGCGCTGCAAGCCGCGCTTGGCAGCAATTATGTGGTCGCGCTCAATTTGCTGTCGAGTTCGCCGACGTGGTTGACGCGCATCGGTGCGCTGCCGATGTATCTGGGGCTGGATTTGCGCGGCGGGGTACATTTTCTGTTGCAGGTCGATATGAAAGGCGCGCTGTCCAAGTCGCTCGATGGGCTGGGGGCGGACGTGCGCAGCAGCTTGCGCGACCAAAAAGTGCAATATTCCGGATTGGGTCGCGACGGCACGCAATTGACCGTCAAATTCCGCGATGCCGAATCGCGCGATAAAGCCAGCAAGGAAATCACCAAGAATCACGTGGATTTGATTTTGCGCGAAACGGGGGCAGGTGAAGATTTGCAACTGATCGCCACGCTCAAACCCGAAGCGCAAAAACGCATTCTCGATTCCGCCGTGCAGCAAAACATCACCACCTTGCGTAACCGCGTCAACGAGCTGGGCGTGGCCGAGCCGATCATCCAGCAGGCGGGCGAAGACCGTGTGGTGGTGCAGTTGCCGGGGGTGCAGGACACCGCCAAAGCCAAAGATATTTTGGGGCGCACCGCCACGCTGGAAATCCGCATGGTGGATGAGGAGCGCGATGTCGATGCCGCGTTGCGCGGGCAAATCCCCTTTGGCTCCGAGCTTTATACCGAGCGCGGCGGCGGCAAGGTGCTGGTGAAAAAGCAGGTGGTGTTGACCGGCGACCGCATCAACGACGCGCAACCCGGGTTTGACAGCAACAGCCAGCCCGCCGTGCATTTGAATCTGGACGGCAGCGGCGCGCGCATTTTCAAGCAACTCACGCGCGACAACGTCGGCAAGCGCATGGCGATCTTGCTCATCGAAAAAAATCAGGCAGAGGTGATTACCGCGCCGGTGATCCGCGAAGAAATTGGCGGCGGGCGCGTGCAGATCAGCGGCAGCATGACCACCGAAGAAGCGCGCGACGTGGCGCTGCTGCTGCGCGCGGGCGCGCTGGCCGCGCCCATGGAAATCATCGAGGAGCGCACCGTGGGGCCGAGTCTGGGCGCGGACAATATCGCGCGCGGCTTCAATTCCACGCTCTACGGTTTCGCCGCCATCGCCGTTTTCATGACGATCTATTACATGATGTTCGGCTTCATTTCGGTGGTCGCGCTGGCGATCAACGTGCTCTTCCTGATGGGGCTGCTGTCGATCCTGCAAGCCACGCTGACGTTGCCCGGCATGGCCGCGATCGCGCTCACCATCGGCATGGCGATCGATGCCAACGTGCTCATCAACGAGCGCATCCGCGACGAACTGCGCGCCGGCATCACCCCGCAAGCCGCCATCCATGCGGGTTACGACCGCGCCTTCGGCACCATCCTCGATTCCAACATCACCACGCTCATCGCGGGCGTGGCCTTGTTCATGTTCGGCTCCGGCCCGGTGCGCGGCTTCGCGGTGGTGCTGTGCCTGGGCATTTTGACCTCGATGTTCAGCGCGGTGATGGTGTCGCGCGGCATCGTCAATCTGGTCTATGGCAGGCAGCGCAAGGTCGAGAAACTTTCCATCGGGCAGGTGTGGAAGGGGTAAATCGGTGATCAGTGATCTGTGATCAGTGAATAAAACCTACTCGTGCGCTCCAATCACCAATCACCAATCACCAATCACCGATCACGCTTTTAAGGATTTTCAGGCATGGAATTTTTCAGGTTCAAACAAGACATCCCCTTCATGAGCTGGGGGAAAATCACCACCCTGATCTCGCTGGTGACATTCATCCTGGCGGTGTTTTTTCTGGTGACGCGCGGCTTGCATTTTGGCGTGGATTTCACCGGCGGCACGGTCATGGAAGTCGGCTACACTCAAGCCGCCGACCTCAATAAAATCCGCGAGCGTCTTGCCGCGCTCAACTTGAACGAAGCCAGCGTGCAGAATTTCGGCACCTCGCGCGAAGTGCTGATCCGCCTGCCGACCAAGGCGGGGGTCTCCAGCGCGCAGCTTTCCGAAACAGTGATGGGCGCGCTCAAGGCGGACGATGCCAGCGTCACTATGCGCCGCGTCGAATTTGTCGGCCCGCAGGTCGGCAAAGAGCTGATCGAAAACGGCGCGCTGGCGCTGCTGATCGTGTCGCTGGGCATCGTCATTTATCTGGCGATCCGCTTCGAGTGGAAATTCGGCGTGGCCGGCATCGTCGCCAACTTGCACGACGTGGTGATTATTCTCGGCTGCTTCGCTTTTTTTCAGTGGGAGTTTTCGCTCACCGTGCTCGCCGCCGTGCTCGCCATTCTGGGCTACTCGGTCAACGAATCGGTGGTGGTGTTCGACCGCATCCGCGAAAACTTCCGCAAAATGCGTAAAGCCACGGTGGCGCAAATCATCGACAACGCCATCACCCGCACCATGTCGCGCACCATCATCACCCACGGCTGCACCCAGTTGGTGGTGATCTCGATGCTGTTTTTCGGCGGCGAAGCGCTGCATTATTTCGCGCTGGCACTGACCATCGGCATCCTTTTCGGCATCTATTCCTCGGTGCTGGTCGCCAGCCCGCTGCTGATGTTGCTCGGGGTCAAGCGCGAAGATTTCGTCAAGCCGGAAAAGAAACCGGAAGCCGAAGTGCTACCGCCGTATTGACAGTGAATAGTGATTGGTGATCAGTGATCGGTGATCAGTGATCGGAGCGCATGGGTTGGTTTTATTCACTATTCACCGATCACTAATCACCCCTAAAAGGAATTCAGTTTGGAACTGCTCGCCGCCTTCATCGACATCGTTCTCCACCTCGACCAGCATCTCACCGTGTTTATCCAGCAATACGGCAACTGGGTTTATCTGTTTTTGTTCTTGATTATTTTTTGCGAGACGGGGCTGGTGGTCACGCCTTTTTTGCCGGGCGATTCGTTGCTGTTTGTCGCCGGGGCGTTGGCAGCGGGCGGGGCGATGCAGGTGGAAGTGTTGGCGGCGCTGTTGATTTTGGCGGCGTTTTGCGGCGACAACACCAATTATTGGATTGGCCGCTATTTCGGCCCGCGCGTGTTCAAAGACGAGAACGCGCGTTTTTTGAACCGCGCTTATCTGGAAAAAACCCACCAGTTCTACGACCGCCACGGCGGCAAAGCGGTTTTGTTCGCGCGGTTTCTGCCCATCTTCCGCACCTTTGTGCCGTTTGTGGCGGGCGTGGGTAAAATGCGTTACCCGCGCTATGTCACCTACAGTGCGGTCGGGAGCGTCTGCTGGATCAGCTTTTTTGTGTTCGGCGGCTATTATTTCGGCAACCTGCCGGTCGTCAAAAAATACCTCACCTTTTTTATACTCGGCATTATCGTGATTTCGGTGTTGCCGGGAATCGTTCATTTTGCCCGCAGTCACCTCGATAAACGCCGCAGCAACTAATATTTCAGCCGCACTGCACTAGTGGGCAGTCAACATGAAATTGAGAGAACCGTAGGTCGGGATTTATCCCGACATCGCCCCTCTGTCGGGCTAAAGCCCGACCTACGAAGCGTATGTTTTATGTTGAATACCTACTAGCTCCGGTAATCGGCGTTGATCTTGACGTAGTCGTAGGAGAAATCGCAGGTCCACACGGTGGTCTTTGCTGTTCCGCGATTGAGCGCGACGCGCACGGTGATTTCGGCTTGCGCCATGATGCGCTTGCCGTCGGCTTCCTGGTAGCTCGCGGCGCGTCCGCCGTGTTCGGCAACCAGCACTTCATCGAGATAAAGTTGCAGCGTGTTCACGTCCAGATCAGCTATGCCCGCGTAGCCAATCGCCGCAAGAATGCGCCCCAGATTCGGGTCGGAGGCGAAGAAAGCTGTTTTGATGAGCGGCGAATGGGCAATCGCAAACGCGACTTGCTTGCATTCTGCGAGCGATTTTCCGCTCTCTACTTGTACGGTCATAAACTTGGTCGCGCCTTCGCCATCGCGCACGATGGCTTGCGCCAATTCGCAGGCGAGCTCGGTGACGGTGTTTTGCAGCAGCATAAAATCCGCGCCGCTGGCATCGGCAATTATAGTGTTGCCCGCTTGCCCGGTCGCCATCAACATAAACGCATCGTTGGTGGAGGTGTCGCCATCGACGGTGATGCAGTTGAAGGAATGGTCGGCGGCGTGTCGCGTGATCGCCTGCAACAGCGGCGCGCTCACCGCCGCGTCGGTGGCGATGTAACCGAGCATGGTCGCCATGTTGGGGTGGATCATGCCGGAGCCTTTAGCGATGCCGGTGAGGGTGACGGTTTTGCCGCCCAAGGTAATTTGCCGCGACGCGGCTTTGGGCACGATGTCGGTGGTCATGATCGCCTGTGCGGCGGCAAACCAGTTGTCGGCTTTGATGCCCGCGATGGCTTGCGGCAGCGCGTTGATAATTTTTTCTGTCGGCAGCGGTTCCATGATGACGCCGGTGGAAAACGGCAGCACTTGTGCGGCCCCGCACCCGAGTAATTGCGCCACTGCGGCGCAGGTGGCGTGGGCGCGTTTCAGCCCATCTTCACCCGTGCCGGCGTTGGCGTTGCCGGTGTTAATCACCAGTGCGCGTATCTGAGAAGACGAGGATGCGGCAAGATGCGATTTGGCAACTTGTACCGGTGCCGCGCAAAAACGGTTCAGCGTGAATACCCCGGCAACTTCCGTGCCCGCGTCCAGCACCATCACCAGCAAGTCTTTGCGGCCCGGTTTTTTGATGCCTGCTTCGGCGTAGCCGATAGACACACCTTTAATCGGCAGCAGTTTGTCGGGGAGGGGAGGAGGGTAGTTGACGGGCATGATTAAGACAGCTTGCCGTGACACTGTTTGTATTTTTTCCCCGACCCGCACGGGCAGGGATCGTTGCGCCCGACCTTGCCGCCGTGGCGCACGAAAGGCTCGTGTTTTTCCCCGTGCTTGCCTTGCGCTGCGCCAGCGGCATCGCCCGGCTCACCCGCTGCTGCCGCCGCAGCCGCAGCATCTCCCGCCAGCACTTCTTCGTAAGCCGCGTGGTGATATTGCACGTTCACCGGCGCACGGGCGACGGGTGCAATTTCCTCCACCGGTTGTTCGCGCTTTATTTCCACCACCATCAGAATCTGCGTGACTTCGGCGCGGATTTCGTCGAGCAGGGTGGAGAACAACTCGAACGCTTCGCGCTTGTATTCCTGCTTGGGGTTTTTTTGCGCGTAGCCGCGCAAATGGATGCCTTGGCGCAGGTGGTCGAGCGCGGCCAAATGTTCGCGCCAATGGCTGTCGAGGCTTTGCAGCATGATCGCCGATTCGTACTGGCGCATGATATCGCCGCCGACGATTTCTACCTTGCGCCGATATTCCGCATGGGCGGCATCGACGACGCGCTGCGATAATTGTTCGGTGTGCAGGTTGGCATCCTGCTCCAGCCATTGCGCGATGGGCAACGATAACTGGAATTCCGCCTGCAAGGCTTTTTCTAGGCCGGGCACGTCCCACTCCTCTTCCATGCTGTGCGGCGCGACATATTGCGCTACCAGGCCGCCCAACACTTCGGCGCGCATGGCGGTGACGGTTTCGGAAATGTCGGCGTTCTCCAGCAGCTCGTTGCGCTGCTCGTAAATGGTTTTGCGCTGGTCGTTGGCGACATCGTCGTATTCGAGCAATTGTTTGCGGATGTCGAAGTTGCGGCCTTCGACTTTGCGCTGCGCGTTTTCGATGGCGCGCGTCACCCACGGGTGCTCGATGGCTTCGCCGTCGGGCATGTTGAGCCGCCCCATGATCGCGGCGACGCGGTCGGAGGCAAATATCCGCAGCAGCGGGTCTTCCAGCGACAAGTAAAAACGGCTGGAGCCGGGGTCGCCCTGGCGGCCGGAACGCCCGCGCAACTGGTTATCGACGCGCCGCGATTCGTGCCGCTCGGTGCCGATGATGTGCAGGCCACCTTGCCGCAGCACTTCGTCGTGGCGCAGTTGCCAGGCGGCGCGCAGTTCGGTGACGTGCGTCTGTTTTGCCGCCTCGTCCATATTCGGGTCGGCGAGGATGCGTTTGATTTCCGGTTCGGGGTTGCCGCCCAGCACGATGTCGGTGCCGCGCCCCGCCATGTTGGTGGCGATGGTAATCATTTTGGATTGCCCGGCCTGCGTGATAATTTCCGCTTCGTGCGCGTGTTGTTTGGCGTTGAGCACCTGGTGCGGGAGTTTTTCCAGCGCCAGCAAGCTCGATAAAAATTCGTTATTCTCTATTGAGGTGGTGCCCACCAGCACCGGCTGACCGCGCTCAAAGCAATCGCGGATGTCGTTGATGATGGCGCGATTTTTTTCGCGCAGGGTGCGGAACACCTGGTCCATGCGGTCGATGCGGATCATGTCGCGGTGCGTCGGCACCACCACGGTTTCCAGCCCGTAAATTTGCTGGAACTCGTACGCCTCGGTGTCGGCGGTGCCGGTCATGCCGGCGAGTTTGCGGTAGAGCCGGAAATAATTTTGGAAGGTGATCGACGCGAGCGTCTGGTTTTCTTTTTGGATGGTTACGCCTTCTTTGGCCTCGACCGCCTGATGCAAGCCTTCCGACCAGCGTCGTCCGGACATCAGCCGTCCGGTAAATTCGTCGACAATAACCACTTCGCCGTTCTGCACCACGTAATGCTGGTCGCGGTGATACAGGTGGTGGGCGCGCAATCCGGCATACAGGTGGTGGATCAGCATGATGTTGGCGGGGTCGTACAAACTGCTGCCCACCGCCAACAAGCCCGCCTCCGCGAGCAGGCTCTCGGCGTGCTCGTAGCCGCTTTCGGTGAGCAAAATCTGCTGGGCTTTTTCATCGACGCTGAAATCGCCGGGGGCGTTTTCGGCTTCGGGCGAACCCGCTTGAACTTCCTGCGGGACCAACGCGGGGATTAGCGCGTTTATGCGCAAATAGATTTCGGTGTTGTCTTCGGCCTGGCCGGAAATAATCAGCGGGGTGCGCGCTTCGTCGATCAAGATCGAATCGACTTCGTCGATCACCGCGTAGTTAAGCTTGCGCTGCACCCGCTCCGACTTGTGCCCGACCATATTGTCGCGCAGATAGTCGAAACCGAATTCGTTGTTGGTACCGTAGGTGATGTCGGCGGCGTAAGCGGCCTGCTTGTCGGCGTGGTCCATCTGCGACAAAATCACCCCCACGCTCAACCCGAGGAAATTGTAAACGCGCCCCATCCACTCCGCGTCGCGTTTCGCCAGATAATCGTTGACGGTGACGACGTGGGTGCCGTTGCCCGCAAGCGCGTTCAGATATACCGGCAGGGTGGCCATCAAGGTCTTGCCCTCGCCGGTGCGCATTTCAGAAATTTTGCCGCTGTGCAACACCATGCCGCCGATCAGTTGCACATCGAAATGCCGCATCCCCAGCACCCGTTTGCTGGCCTCGCGCACCGCCGCAAAAGCTTCGGGCATCAGTGCGTCGAGGGTTTCGTTGTTGGCGATCCGCGCTTTGAAAGCGGCGGTCTTCGCCGCCAGTTCGCTGTCGGAGAGCTTGGCCATCGCGGCTTCTTGCGCGTTGATGGCTTGCACGGTTTGGGTATAGGATTTGATCAGTCTGTCGTTGCGGCTGCCGAAGACTTTTTTAAGGAGTGTGCTGAACATAATTTTTATAAGGGCTACCCGCAAAAAATAAGGGGTGAGGTTGTTGGCCTCACCCCACACCTACACAGCAGTCAGATATTAAGGCAACAAAGTGATGCCCTACAAAAATCAAAAGCCGTTAAACACAGAGGAAACAGAGGGCACGGAGGAAGCCCAAAAAAATCATCGCACACCGTCAGCGACCTTGTTTTTACCCCTCAAGGGGGTATTGAAAAGAATCCTCTGTTACCTCTGTTTCCTCTGTGTGAAATGAATTTCAAATATGCGGCGGATGAAAATACGCGCCCCACGATTTTTTGTTTCGGCCCGTCGACTTAATTGCTGACTACCGAGCAATTTATTCAAATCATCTCAGCTCGGCGCGCGCAAAAAATTTCGCGGGTTCTGCGGCAAGCCTTTGAGGCGCACTTCAAAATGTAAATGTGATCCGGTGGAGCGCCCGGTGCTGCCGACCTCGGCGATTTTCTGCCCGCGCAACACCACTTGACCCAGATTCACCAGGCGCTTGGAGGCGTGCGCGTAGCGGCTGATAAAATCGTTGCCGTGATCGACTTCGACCATATTACCATATTCGGGATGGTAATCCGAGAACACCACCACGCCCCCTGCCGCAGCGATAATCGGGGTGCCGCTGACGGCCATAAAATCCACGCCTTCGTGAAAAGCGTTTTGTCCGGTGAAGGGGTCGATGCGCCAGCCGTAACCCGACGAGTTCCAAGTGCCTTCCACCGGGGTGATGCTGGGCAGCATTTTTTTCTTGATGCGGTCTTGCAGCAACATGGAATCGAGCGCGCCGAGCTTGTCGGTGCGGTCTTCCAGCATTTGCGAGACGCTGTCGATTTGCTTGTTGAGCGAACTCAACGAGCCGTCGGCGGGAACCGTGACCAGCGCGCCGCCCTGCCCGGGGGGTTGACCGAACAAAAATTCCTGCGGCTTGATCCCGGAAAGCTTGGCCAAGCGCTCGCCCAGCGTGTCGAGGCGCAATAGCTGCGCCTGCATTTGTCCCAGCCGCACGGCCATCGCGTTCAGATTCTCGCGCAGATAGGACTGGGTTTTTTGATTTTCCTCTTGTTGCAGGTTTACCAACCAGGAATGCAGTTCCGGGCTGTTGATTTTGTCTGCGTGGCGGATCACCAAGTAATTGATCCCGGTTGCCAGCAAACACGCGAACAGCAGAAACGCGCCCATCAGCAACGACAAATGACCGCCCGTCAATGTGAGTGTGCGGGATTTTGCCAAATCGCTCGAAACTAGAATAATATTCATCTTTCCCCCTTGTTGCTTTTTTATTGCTCGTCTGCCGATATGTCTGCGCACAAAATAAATTTTTATCTCGGCGTGGCTGCTGCGGGTCAACCCTTGCTCAAAGAAGCCAAGCAGTTGGCGCGAATGCAGCAGGCATTCACAGAAATCGCGCCGCCCCTGTTGGCGAGCCACTGCACTGTCGGTGGCCTGCACCAAGGCAAGCTCACTTTTTTTGCGGCCAACGCCGCAATCGCGGCAAAATTGAAGCACATTTTGCCGTCTTTATTGACGCAATTTCAAACGAAGGGCTACGAGGTTACTGTATTTTCGGTCGCCGTGCAAGCCGCCGCGCCCACTTCCCCGCCCAAAAAAGTATCGGGGAACGCGCCGCAGATCGGGCGGGAGGGCGTGAAAAGCCTGGAAAATTTGGCAACCGAACTGAAGGATACGCCGCTAAAAGAAGCCGTCGCGTCATTGCTGAAACGCGCCAACAAAGCACCGTAGGAGCGGGCTTGCCCGCGAAAGACAATCGCGGGCAAGCCCGCTCCTACAGCAACGCCGATGAACGGAGCCTCTACGCCGGTTGCGCCTGCAACTGCAAAAACGCGGGGACTTCTTCGGGTTTGTCGAAGGCCACGAACTCCCACGCGCTTGCATCTGCCAGCAATTGTCGCAACAGCGCGTTGTTGAGCGCGTGGCCGGATTTGTGTGCCAGAAACGCGCCGATGATGGGGTAGCCGAGCAGGTATAAATCGCCGATGGCATCGAGCACCTTGTGCTTGACGAACTCGTCGCCGTAGCGCAACCCATCTTCGTTGAGCACGCGGAATTCATCCATCACGATGGCGTTTTCGAGGCTGCCGCCCATCGCCAAACCCTGGGCGCGCATGTTTTCCACATCCTGCATGAAGCCGAAAGTGCGCGCGCGGCTCACTTCTTTGATGTAAGACGTTTCGGCAAAATCCATGGTCACGCTTTGGCCCGATACCTCGAACGCCGGATGCGCGAAAGCGATGCTGAAGGTCACTTTGAAGCCGTCAAACGGCTCGAACCGCACCCATTTATCGGCATCTGACACTTCCACAGTTTTTTTGATGCGGATGAATTTTTTCGGCGCGGCCTGCTCGATGATGCCGGCGGATTGCAGCAAAAACACAAACGGCCCGGCGCTGCCATCCATGATCGGCACTTCCGACGCGGTCAGATCGACGTAAGCGTTGTCGATGCCCACGCCGGCAAACGCCGACATCAGGTGTTCGACCGTAGAGACGCGCACCCCGTCTTTGACGAGGCACGAAGACAGCCGCGTATCCAGCACGCTGTGCGGGTCAGCTTTGATTTCGACCGGCGGGTCGAGGTCGATGCGGCGAAACACGATGCCCGTGTCGATCGCCGCCGGGCGCAAAGTGAGCAAGACTTTTTCGCCGGTGTGCAGACCCACGCCGGTGGCGCGGATGATATTTTTGAGGGTGCGTTGCTTGATCATGCGGGCATTTTATCACAAAGCGGGACAGGCTTGCCCGCGATGCGGCGGTGCAGGTGCGTCGGGCAATCGCGGGCAGAGCGCAGCCCCGATAAAATCTCGATATAATCCTGCCCATGAACCCAACTTTCAAAACCGTCGCGCTCATCGGTAAACACAAGAGTGCCGACATTGCCGGGGCTTTGTCGCTGCTCGGCGGTTATTTGCGGGGCCGCGAATTGACGGTGCTGATGGACGCGCCCACCGCCGAGTTGACCGGTAGCGCGGCGGGTTTGACGATGGCGCAAATCGGCGAGCGCGCCGATTTGGCGATTGTCTTGGGGGGCGACGGGACGCTACTCAACATCGCCCGCGCCCTCGCGCCTTATGATGTGCCGCTGGTGGGCATCAATCAAGGGCGGCTGGGATTTTTGACCGATTTGTCCACCGACACCGTGCGCCAGGATTTGGGGGCGATGCTCGATGGCCGCTACAGCACCGAACGCCGCATGATGCTCGGCGCGCAGGTGTTGCGCGCGGGGGCGAACGTATTTGCCGCGCAAGCTTTTAACGACGTGGTGGTGCATCGCGGCGGCAAAGGCAGCATGATCGAATTCGAAGTGCGCGTGGACGGCGAATATGTTTACGCGCTGCGCGCCGATGGCTTGATTGTCGCCACGCCCACCGGCTCGACCGCTTACGCCTTGTCTGCGGGTGGGCCTATTTTGCATCCCGGCCTCGATTTGATCGCGCTGGTGCCGGTGTGCCCGCACACCTTCAGCAACCGCCCTATCGTGGTGGGGCCGGATGCGGTGGTGGAAATTCTCATGCACCGCAGCGATGGGGTGAGGGTGTATTTTGATAGCCACGCCCATTTCGATACGCAAGCCGACGATAAAATAGTGGTGCGACGCGCCCCGCACAGCGTCACCCTGCTGCATCCAGAAGGCCACAGCTACTATCGCATGTTGCGCGAGAAGCTAGGCTGGAGCGGGTTCGCGTAGAGCCAGAAAACCTTTCGCCACGGATAAACACGGATAAACGCGGATAGAGAAACAAAATGGCTATCATAATTAAAAAGAGCTTTTGAATTATCCGTGTTTTCCAGAGGATTCCACAGGATACCGGGCTTCGCCCATAACCGGGCTGTGCCCGTAATCCGTGAACATCCGTGTAAATCCGTGGCTAATCATTCCCGGCTAAATTTCATTATGTCTCTTACATTACGTCACTCATGCTACGTTTCCTGAGCATCCAAAATTTCGTCATCGTCGACAAGCTGGAACTGGAATTTTCGGGTGGCTTCACCGCGCTTACCGGCGAGACCGGCGCGGGCAAGTCCATCCTCATCGACGCGCTGTCGTTGACGC
>Ga0209824_10001360_pt1 | contig 13811 bp, 12 predicted proteins | sample VDWuncwatermetaG_FD_184124 | JGI IMG/M metagenome (GOLD analysis project Ga0209824, IMG submission 184124) | Wastewater microbial communities from Netherlands to study Microbial Dark Matter (Phase II) - VDW unchlorinated drinking water (SPAdes)... ... | reverse complement strand
TTTACTAACGAAGTGTTTACGCTGCGTTGCGAGATTGGAGAGGAAATCAAGGGAATACTAAAAAAATTGAAGCTGTCATACTAATTGGCAGAAGTCGGGATGGAGACCTTGAACATAGTGCCCCGGTGCACATGGTTGGCAGGGGATTGTTCTTACAACGAACCCATAATCGACCCCGCCCATAAACCCCTTAGAAATACTCCCCATGGCACAATCGTTATCCCATCAACAACCCGCGGCTTTGCATCCAGCGATACAACAATCGCCTTTTTGGGTTTGTATTCTTCGCTGAAGGCTCTCATGCCGCGCAGATGATGCGAATGGACCTCGGCAACACCTTTGACTTCAAGAGCGACCTCTCGATCGCCAAGAATAAAATCGACTTCAATCCCTGAAGCGGTTCTCCAGTACGAAATCGGATACTCCAATCCAGAGTAATGACTGTGGGCGATAATTTCTTGAAGTATAAAGTGTTCAAAGGCGCGGCCGAATATTTCGCTTCCGGCGGAAATGATTCCTCGTTTGAGGAGCGCATTGGCGATACCGACATCAAACAGATAAAACTTCGGCGCTTGAATAATCCGCCGTTTTGGTTTCTTCTGAAATGCCGGCACAAAACGCGCAAGTAAGGTGTCTACCAAAATCTGAAAATACTCCTTGACCGTCGGGCCGCTCACCCCGCATTCCCGCGCGATATTCGTAAAATTCACTACTTCGCCATTACTGAACGATGCGGCCTCCAGAAACCGTGCGAATGCAGGAACATTCCGCGTTAACGCTTCGGCGGCAATTTCTTCTTTAAGATAATCACCAATATATGATCGACTCATCCGCTCCGGATGCTCTGCCTGATAGTGCCGAGGAAGAAGTCCGTGGTTTAATGCTCGCAGAAGATCAAAGTTGGGAATCTCCCGCGAAACAAGGGGGAAGAGTTCGTAACGGAGCGCTCGGCCGCCCAGAAGATTTCCGCCCCCGCGCTTCAATTTTCGCGCGCTGGAGCCAGACAGGATAAACTGGATTTTTTTATTGACGATCAGCCACTGGATCTCGTTCAATAGTTGGGGGATTTTTTGTACTTCATCAATAATAACCGGGGCCTTCCCATGCAATGCCATAAGTTCTTCCCGCAAGAGTGATGGCTTTCGATTGAGTCGCTCAAATTCATCCGATAACAAAAGATCGTAATACGGAGAGTTTGGAAACAACGTCTTTAAGAGCGTGCTTTTACCACTTTGGCGCGGGCCCCATAAAAAGCAACTTTCCGACCCCAATCCCTTAAATGTTTGCAGCCTGGTATACATATTGCTTATTTATAATTACATGTTATTCTATATACTAGTTTTAGTTTATCATATCTATAAAAACCGGTCAATGACCCTGGTTCAGGCGCCTCAGCTCCTCTTACCGTAAGAGCGGGAACGTTATTGAAAAGAAAAAGCTCCGGGCGATGCATACGTGGATGCAGGTATCCGGAGCCTTCTCTTCCTGACTAGACGTTCAATTTCTGTTGTGGATTTCGCGCCTGAATTTCTCTAATCATCACTTGGATATACCGCTGAGCAGTATCAATGGCATCTATTGCCTCTTTCTCAGTGATGGTGCTCACCGGCTCGTAGATTGCTTCATTGCGTTTGCGGCGCATGATATCGAAACTTTTCATCAAGGAATGATACTGAGCACCAAACATCGAGCCGACAAACTCAACAATAACTTTATGATGTCCCACCGAACTGCGTGGTCGTTTTCCCAGACTGAGCATGAATGCCAACGAACCACGCAGCATAGCATCATAGGCCATTTGGAATCCCGTCTGCTCATCGATGGGCACGACCTTTTCGGCTTTCTTCAATTTCACGGTTGCACTTTCCAAGAATCGTTGGATTTGAATCCAATTCACCGCCTCGTCTTTTACAAGGCCAGAAAAATCAATCATACAGAGCCGATCAATATTTCGTACTTCGAAGAAAAGATACTCATGAGCAGTGGGTCATTCGCTTTGTTTTTGCGGCGATACTCGCCCATGGAATATATCACAGGGTTCACTTCGCGCCCAAGTTGGCGTTCGAGTTTTGCCAGGGTGTCGGCGATATCCTCCAGTTTGACGTCCCCGATGATCAATACATCAATATCGCTGTGCGAATCTTCGCGCCCGCTCGCAGTTGAACCATAGAGAATGACGGTGGTAATGGATCGAAATTCCTCAAAAACGGATTTGAGTGTCTCAGCGACACCTAACCTACTACGGATGAGCGCGCAATATTCTTTAAAGAAAGGATACCCTCGATTCAACTCATAATACAGTTGGTTGCCACGACGGTTGGCGATAAACAAGCCTTCCGTTGCTAAGGATCCTAGCTCCCGAGAAAGATTCGTTGGGTCAACCTCGAGCAAGCGCGCCAATTCCCGGACATAGTGGGAGTGGCTCTGATTAGCAAAATAGTATTGAAGAAGTTTTCTTCGTGTTGCGGAACGAAGGTTGAGCATACGAGAGTGGTAATAATATACTATGATTGTAGTATTATATTACCATATTGTCAAAAAGAAAAGGCTCCGGGCGATGCATATGTGGATGCGCTGCCCGGAGACCTTGAAATGGATTTGAATCTGGCTGATGAAGACGTCTATTCACTCACAACGGAAGCGTGCGTACTCCCGCTGGAGCTCCCCGCGCAACACCGGTCCCACCCCAGCATTCTCAACCTGATCCAGCACTACTGCGTCAAGTCGCTGGTTGCCGAGGACCGCCTTCACAATTTCATCGGAGATGTGGGAATTTCCCGAACCGTTGAGATGAGCGATTACTCGAGTGGTATTGGGGAGCGTGACGTTGTACCCACCGAACTTATACTGATCGAGCCGGTACATTCGGGAATGGCACGAACTGGTCCAGTACCCCAAATGCACCGTTGCCGCTGCAACGAGTATGCAGATGCCCACGAGCGATCCCTTCTCCCAGACGAGCACGGTGTACATCCCGAAAAGCGGCACGATCGCGTACTGCACGAGCCACTTCTGCACGCCCTCGGTGCGGGAGAACGCCGCGAACGGGACGATGAGCGATGCTACGAGCGCCGTCAGGGCGATGGGGCTCACGATCTGCAGGATGTCCTCCACTTCCTTGAGCGAAGAACCCATTGCTGCCAAGATGCCAAGTATGTATGTGACAATGTACCAGAGCATTTTTGGATCAGTCCTCCTTAAGGACTTCTTGACTCGCCAGGATAGGTGAGCCTGTTTGAACCTCTACTGATTACCGTTCTGCTTCCTTTGCCGCCAATGACGGCGTTAGCTCCTCACCTTGAAATCCACAAACTCCAGCCGGTTTTCTTTAGGGTGGTACCGGTACGATTTTTCAGCGGCCATATTTTTGACCACGTACTCGAGCCCCCGTTGCTGGGCCCAGCTTTCGAATGCCCAGGCAAACCACTGCACTTGGATGTTGAAACAAGTGTGCGCATGCTTATGGACAAAGATACTCCCGTTGTCCAATGACATGTGAAGCGTCCGAGCAACGTTCATGAACGCTTGTTCATCTGAGTCGACTTGCCCGTAATCGATTTCCTCGTGCCTCTGAACTACCGCTTGATTGAATCGTGCTACAACGCCTGCCTTACCAAGAGTCGCTCCAAAACAGTCGAGACGTCCACCTTCTCTCGGCTGATTTTCATCATCGCCAAACAGATGAGTGAACTCCTCAACATACTCTTGAGGAACATTGCAGGCCAGCGCCTCATAGCACGCCCACTGGCCCTCCGTCATCTGGTTGAGTACTTGTTCGGATTTTTGAGCGAGCAAGAAAGGACTGGGTTGTATCCTCTTCGCCGTAGCGAGGCATTCCAAGATTTGAGAGAGGCGCGAGTAGATGCGATCGTTGAGGAACCGCCCAGGCGCTTGAGTACGCTTGGGGAGTTGGTCAAGTACCTGTTGAGGGATATCGATTTGGACATACGGAGCCGCAAGCATTTGGAACTTTTCCGGGTCCAAATGCGACCAGCGCCGATAGACGTGTGGCACCAAAGAAGAAAGATTCTTACCGAGGTACTCTGCGGCGAGAATCATTGCCTGTGCCTGAGTGAATTCTTGCTTCAACGCTATCTCCAAGAGGCGCATATTGCCCAGCGTGATAGCAAATAAATCACACAGCGGCGTAATTGGTCGACCCTGGGCAGAGAGAATTTGCTTCACTTCTTCGCTGCGAAGCCCGGGCATCACGATACGGCGACACTGCGGCCAGCCCTGCCCACTGATGTATTCTTCGGTGCGATTCGCGCCTTCCAGGTCCTCGACAACAATGACCGTGTGGTGCAGTACTTCAAGCTGGCAGAATCGGTATCCATCAACGACCGTTGCTCCGGCCGCCGCAATCTCTTGCGACATGGCCCGAAGCAAGGCCGACTTTCCCACGCCGGAAAAGCCCGTCAGAATGATGACGATGGCCTTCCCTGCCATTTCCCTGAGGATCTTCAAAAGTGCGTCCGCGGTCTTGCGGGCCGTCGGGGTCCAGATATATTCCTTCATCGTTTTAGGGCCTCCTAATGCCCTTCCAATATGTAAACGTACGGTGTTTTCGGTGCATTTCCTCTTGACCCAGAAAACAAAGTATGATATAGTATCTATATTGAGTGGCCAACATCACCCTATGGTGATAGCTATCACCTCATATTTGAACGCTATGCATTCTCCCCTATTTGAACAAATCGGCCTCTCGCCCAATGAGGCGAAAATTTACGAATGCTTGTTAGAGAACCGCAAAGCAACTGTTTCGACGATTTCACTCAAAGCCAACGTGCACCGGCGCAATGTTTATGATGCGTTGAATCGGTTGATCGAAAAGGGGCTCGTATTCAGGATCATCGGCGAAGGAGAGAACCGATTTGAGGCCGTGAACCCGCAAAAACTGATGGAAGTATTAAAAGAAAAAGAACATGCCCTTGAAAAATCGTTGCCCGATTTGCACAAACTTTTTACCCGCGAACCGGCCGGGGAGGCTGTGTTTATTTACAAGGGTCTCGAAGGGTACAAAAATTACCGCCGCGATTTATTGCGAGTAGGAAAAGAAGTGTGTTTTTTAGGAGCCAAAGCACTGTGGCGTACGCCAAGCATTAGTCCCAGCCTGCATCAGGAATTCAAACGGGAATTTGCCAAGAAAAAAATCCAGTATAAAACACTGTTTGATCCGCGAGTGCCCGAAGAACTTCCCGAAGCATTAAAAGATGTTGGCGGAGAAATAAAGGTACTCCCCAAGGGGTACGAAACAGTCGGTGTCGTTGATATCTTTGGCGACCGCATTGCCACGTTCACCAGCGAAGGCGTTGGCAACTTTGGAGAGAACGGTTCGATCATCATCATGATCAACAAACAACTCGCCGACAGCTACCGCACCTGGTTCAACCTTATTTGGGATTTGTGCCCCATTCCAACAGATCGACGAAAACACATCAGCACGCATTTAGCATAAACAAAATGTCCCTCAAATATACCATATGCTATATTTGAGGGACATTTAATTAAAATATTTTTTCTTCGCTCTTAAGCAGCCGTGGCAAGTTCTTGTTGAAGATTTCTCAGGTTCAATTGCAACCCCTCGGAGCGAAACCGTTTTGCCGCTTCGGTGTTCCACTGGTGCCCTGCAAGCATGCGCGCAGACCGTTCTAAAAATTCTCTTCGCACGGCTGTGGCATCTTCTTCAATCAAGAGGTCAGCGTTGCCGCGGAAGTCTGGTCGGCCCAAGTTACTCACATCACCATCCAGTAGGTACCGACCAATTCTGTTACGCGCCGGTTTTTGGCTGGGTGTGTTATTTTCAAATTTGAGCTGCGTGTCTTCGATCGCCTCCTTCACTAAGCGAATTTCATCTTCGGTGTATCCCCCCGCGTTACGCATTGCGCCTTCGGCCATGCTCGCGCCGATCGCCTCGTTGCGCTTATCTTGGACCACATAGCCCACATCGTGGTAGGCGCTCGCAATCGCCAACAATTCTAATTCGCGCTCCGTCAATGCATCCGGTAACTGCTCGTCTTCCACGGCGAACATAATTGCCTCGTGCATCACATCATCGGTATGCGGAGCGATATGATATCGGAGATGTTTTGGAAGCTCTGTCTTGAGCTGCTCAAGAACATCAACGATGATGGGCATTTGTCGGAATTTTTTCAGCAGCGCGTCAACCCGCCCTTGGATCATTTCGAGAGAGTTGGAGGGTGGCATCATGGGTTCGCCCATATTGAGTAGGTGTTGAGAGTAACAAACAATTCCACTCTAGCGCATTGCGATCCGCTCGTCTAGGGATCATGCTCCATTGTCAAACGGACAAAATCGCGCTATGATCAGGAGCAACTTCTATGATCATCAAACACGAAAAAAACTTCCAAAAACGGGTGGGGAAACTCCTTACAGCTAGGCCCACCGGGGTGCAAGGACAGCTCAATGAAGCCGTTGATCAGGCTTTGATCATGCGCAAAAAAATCCTTGCGCTTACGAAGGAGCACCCGACACCGTTCTATGCCTTTGATATCGATGCGTTAGAGAATCGTATTCAAGAATTCAATTCAGCACTGGAGCGCCACCTTCCCGGGTGTGTTCCGTTCTATGCCATGAAAACAAATTATCATCCGTGGATCTTGTCGGCTATCGCGAAGCATGGATGGGGTATTGATGTTTCCAGCGGACGCGAACTCCAATTGGCGTTGCGACATCGTCCGAAGCGTTTGTTATTCAGTGGCCCCGGGAAATCTGATACAGAATTACGCCTGGCCCTGCGCCACCGCAAACAGTTAATCATCCACGCGGACAGTATTGGAGAATTGCAACGCCTGGGAAAACTAAGTCAAAAAACCAAACAGGTTATTACGGCGGGAGTCCGTATTTTTATTCCCAAGCACGGCGCTTGGAGCAAATTTGGGATCCCGCACACCGAATTGGGTCGCGCATTTCGAGAAGCTCAGCGCTACCCCTACCTCCATCTTTCTGGTATTCAATTTCATATCAGCAAGAATACCAATGCAGTACAGTACGATGCCGCGTTTGGGGAAATTGCCAGCGTACTCAAAACATTTCCAACCACCCAACAACAACTCCAGTTTATTGATTTTGGCGGAGGGTGGTACCCGAACCGCACCGATGGGTATTACCCCTGGACCGCCTCCGCCCCAGGGTCAGCCACACTTGCGAGCATTGCTCCCATTGTGGATTCTTTAGACGGTGCGCATACTGAATTTTCTGTCCCCTATTACATCACCGAATCACTGTCGATCGATGCCTTTGCTCAGGCGCTGGGCACATCCCTTAAAAAACATTTTGCATTCCTTCCCCGCTGTACGTTCTACACCGAGCCCGGCCGCATCATCGCGACTCCATCAATGCATATTGTTTTGCGGGTAACGGATATCAAAAACCCCACGACCGTCATCCTCGACGGTGGGGTGAATATCACGGGGTGGGAATATGGACTCCACTATTACAACCCCATCGTGAACCTCACACACCCGTCGCGCGCCGAAAAAAAAATAACCCTCTATGGGTCACTCTGCGCGCCCTACGATGTGTGGGGCTACTATTGCTTTGCGAAAACCGTGCGGGAAGGCGATGTAGTCCTCATCCCCAATCAAGGCGCCTATCGCTATGCACTCTCTCAAGAATTTATTAAAGGCATTCCCGCCGTCTATCCGATGCGTTAAGACACTCGCTTCGCCAGTTGGTTGAGTGCGGTAGAGCAGACCCCCCGAGCAATGAGTTCCTGCGCTGTCTCGGGTATAGCATCTTCACGATCAAATAGGAGCCCCGCGTGAAACAGCGCGGTATTTTTTTGGTGTACCAAGGATGTGATCACCATGCGTTGGCGAGAATCTCCCTGGGTGGCGACCGGGACGATTGCATTGCGGAAGTCTTCGATGCTCCCCTGAACCGTTCCTTTAAAACTGATGACCGAGTGGTTGATCCATCCGCGGTTCATGAGCGAGATATACGGGAATGTCGCGGTCATGCGAAAGTTGGGATCAATAAATTTAAAGTTTCTGTTGCGGTCAACTAAAACGTCCATCCCACCGATGCCATACCATCCCATGGCGCGCACGGCCGGGAGAATGCGCTCTTTCAGAACGCTCGAAATCGCGCCAAAGCTCATGAGGGATTGATTGGCGCGCACCACTCCTCCCAGGAAATCTCCTTTGGCTCCCACCCGCTGCTCATTGTAGCCGATCACCTGAATACGCGCCGTCGGGTCTGCAGGCACTCCAAAATTCACGGAGATGTTCACTGCGGAATCGATATACTGTTCCACAATAATCGGCATACGCACCAAAGAAAATTGTTTTTTTGCGCTTGCGATGTCTTCGCGCGTGCGGCACACTGCCACGCCGTCGCCCGCACACGAAGACACCACCTTGACCACGCACGGCAGCGGGAGCGCGCCACCATATTCCAGAAATCGTGCGCCAGTAGAGAATGATGCAATCGTCTCTGGCAGATACTCGAGCGGCACATACCCACTCATGGACAATTTGTTGTTGAGATACACACTCACCTCGGGCGAAATTTGAAAACGATCTCGAATGTCTTCATCCAAATACGGCTGCGTCATCACAATACTGCGCGCCTCCCACAGCTGCTGGAACGCTTTTTTAATGAGTTGATTCCGCGCCGCGCCCTCAATGTGCGCGGTAATCGTTGACGGAAGAGATTTGATTTGGTTGTCAGCAACGATGGGCATGCCAAGATCGTTCCGGAGGACATCCAACACCACGGGGTTGATACAGTTGCTAAACGTAATCACTTGCACTCCCTCCCCGGCACAGGTGAGCGGTCGGGCAGCGGCGATTTCATCATCTTGAACCGGTGCAATATTATAAAATTGCGATTCTTCACCGGCGGGAAAGTTATAGTAATAATGCGTACCCGCGGGAAGGTAATCAGAAAGCTGCGACGGCACAACAGGGCTCCGCAACGAGGGCGCGCGTTTCTCCACTTCTGCCATGGGAGTGAGCTTTGTGCCCAACCCCGTGATCTCAAGAATTTCCTCCGATGTTAACGCGAGTACGTCTTCTTCGCGATCCTGCCCAGAATAAATCACCCGATACATTTCCGGCAATGTAGGAGCGATGACATCATTGAGCGAAACTGTTTTAGAAAACTCCACGAGCCGATTCGGAAGATTTTCCAGAGGAGACAAAATAAGATCAATGCCAGTGGCTTGCTCCAAAGTAGTACCCGAACGCAAATACGCTAATGTGAGCCCATCGGACAAGGCATCTGTTTGGACAAAGGCCACGCGCCGAGCTTCTTCGGCTCGCCCAAACGAGCGGAGCAACTCGCCCCATGCGGCCTTCATCTGGGTCAAATACGTCACCTGGTTAAATCCGCCCAGGCATTTTACCTTATAGATGAAGCTCACTAAAATAAACGCCAGCAACATGCCCGGAAAAATTTGATTGGATCGGAGAGCATCAGCAATATGGTCGGGGTCTAATGCAAAGGTCATGGTGCCACTGCTGTTGGTGAGCCTGTTGCCGCTTCGATAGAGCGGAACACGGTGGCCCTTGGCATCATGCGCCCAAAAAAAGAAACTCCCGCGCCCCTCAGAAGCACTGAATGCTCCTAATATGCCATCAAAGAGTGTCGCGGCGCGGTCAGACCATTCGGGGTTAAACAGAATCTGATATACGGCGGAGTCCGCACGATGGATATGATGCGCGATGAGCAGTTGTGCGACGAGAGATTCAATATCAATGGTCACCAACCCGGGAACAAACCCCTGGCTATCATGGAAGAACTCTCTCCATAAGAGGCGATTCATTGTTGTAACCTGGTCAATGTATCGCGGAGCATGAAGGATTTCCTCTTTCTCGAAAATGTTGTCAAAAAGTCGATCCACCACCTGAAACCGCCCGCGATGCACCTGATCATCGCGCATTTTTTCTTTCAAGACGCTCCGCATCCGCTGTGTGCTTTCCTGGGAATATGCGGGGGCGGAGAGCACGGTGGCCATTTTCATTTTGTCTGGAAAAAACGAAAGGCGATGCAGGCGGAGCTCTCCATTTGTTCTGGGGCAATGGAAGAGAATACCGCGCGGCTCAGAAGAATTGTTCAGCGACACCGAAGCAAACGAAAGAACGATAAGATTTTTACGATGTACGGCGGGGTTGGAAAAAAATGGAATGGAGTAAATGAGGTTTGAATTAACAAAAAATGGATGAACGATCGGGCCATGATGATCGGCAGTGGACACTTGATAATCATGCTGCAGTTGATGCGCTACATCGTCGGCGACTGCCTGGCCAAGACGCCCTGAAACGAGTGTGTGCAGTGTGCCGATAAATTCGTGGTCGCGAGAATGATCATCATCGGCGCGAATGTGCTCATAGGAACGACAGAAATCAAATACCGTCATGGAGCCATGACGGTGCAAGATATCTGAAAGCACAGGGCGTTTCAGCAGTATTTTTTCTTTGAGCTTGGCGAATGTTTTGGTCCGCGAATGACTCATGGAGAGTGGATCCGTGTCCATCACAGCGTTGGGCATAGAATGTAAGAATGTATACTACCAGAGTGGTGTTTTTTGTCAACGGTGGGGTACTAAAAAACTCCTCAATATTGAGAAGTTTTTTAGTTATTGTTTTAGCTGGTCGCAGATACTGAACGCAGTTCGGACATTTTACGAGAACGGCGGCCAACGGCCGCGGGCCTGCCCGCCATAGCCTCGGCGAAGGCGGGTCTCCCTGTCTGCCGTAGGTAGACGCCCCCGAAATTCGGGGGACAACGCAAGGCAATGCCACCTGATTCCCCCAATTAGGACGCATTGCTTTGCGTTGTGGCCAGCCGGGAGCGGGCCAGCGCCTGTCCGCCGAAGTTTTAACGTAGGCGGAGAGACCCGACACCGGACGGCCTCGATTTTCGTGCGATTTGGGCCCTGCGATCGATCGGTGAGCGAGCCGAGATTATCCCAATCTTAGGACACTTTTTGATCTTTAAGTACCTCGAGATCCACTTCCTTATTCCCTACGCTTAAATTTTTCTTTGCTATCCAAACAAATCCTTTTTCTGGCGTAATCACCGCAACATCAATCGGACCTCCGACACCCGGCATATCCCCAGGATCACCGGCGATTCCATCTGAAAATCTTTGAATTGCCGTAGTCGTTCCTATTGCCAGAGAACTAAAGTCGATACCATCCTGCAATGTCATGGTACCCCACTGAATAACATATTCTAAACCATGAAGTTGTTTTTGAAATTCTGCTGCTCCAATTTCGGAGGCGACTTTTTGCATTGCGGGTAAGCCGCCGATGCGTCCATCAAAGCCTAACACTATTCTCGATACCACATCGACCTGACCTATCCAGCTTGCGCCATACTCTTGCCCCTTTTTTGTACTGTCGCGCTTCAACTCCACTGTACCAGGAATATACACCATTGCAACCTGGTGCGAACCGTCACGATTGTAACCTCCGATAATGAATTGTAATTGATCCACGCCGGCGACTCCATCTTTCACTAGTCCATTAGGATCATTAAATTTAAATTTAACATGATCCTTTTCAACTTTTATGTCGACAATTTTACACCCCTGCCTTTCCAGATCTGCTTTGATTTGAGCAGGAAGTGATTCGAGTTGATTTTTGTACTGGTATTTTTCTTCAAAAAAATCTTTCAGCCTTTCGGCGATTTCGAGCACAGTTTCTTCTGCAGATTGTGATACGACATCTTTCTTAAATTCCTCGATGAATCTGCTGATATTTTTTAAAACACCATTCTCTGGTAGGAAAGCTAATCCTGCAACAATCAAACCGATACGGTCGTTAACCTTGAATACTTTAGACGCGGAATCGGAGCCAATTCTGCTCATGCCCTTCTGATTGCGATACGATTGGCGACTATCAGCAGCGAGCACAATCCCTTCAGGTGTTGTTGTATTTATTCCTAAGCTCATATTCGAACAATTAAGAGGTTTTTTATAACAAATGCTTCAATGATCACGAATGTAAGGGTGGCAGAGCTATTCCCAATGATGAATATGTTCAACCACAACAGACCGGATAACAGAATCGCCCAACCGACATATTGGAGAATTGCATGCTCTTCAAGCAATTTATTCAAAACACTGCCCACTCCCTTTGCCAGGGTCTGCTTTGAGTCCGGAGTTGCACCAGAAGTTCCGTTGAACCATCGATCAATCACCAAGGCTACCGCCGTTTCAACAACAACCCGAATATCGTTTTGTAAATTAGTACCATCAGTTTTGATTTTTCCGTCAGCGTAAATTCCATCAGATGTGGGAGAAGTTACCGTCACACTGTTATTCATTAAATCGGCCGACTGCTTCATGTGCAACGTCGACGGATACCCCTCGTACTTTAAAGGTAGGGAATGAGTACCAAGAAATTCCAACGCCTGATCAGTCAATAATATTGAGCGCGACTTTCCATCACCGCGCATCAAAAAACCATTCTTTGTTAACCCCGCTATGATTCCAAGAATTGATTTGTTGTCGGAGACTTTGATACCACTGACCATTTCGCGAAGAGTGGGCGAATTACGGTGGGTAAGTCTGTACCAACTAATGAATTTTAGCAATTCTTTCTGATTTTCCGTCATATAAACGAAATATACTACACCATTTGGTGGAGTGTCAAGGGGGCGATTCATTGAGTATTTCGCATGACTACATAATCACCGTAGTTTTTTCGTAAAGCATGGGCAAACTATCCTGGCGCAATCTGAATTTGGTGCCATGATTGTGTCCACTCCGTGCGTCGAAGTCGACCAAGATTTTTGCCTCTTCGATGGCCTTCAAAAATCCCTCAAAGTTGAATTTTTGGAGCATCATCACCTTTGTATATTTATAGTATTCTCTTTTACGAATGGTCTTGACCTCGGCCTGGACGTAAAATGCATTGAGAAGTTTTGTTCCGGCTTTATGCTCCAAATCATCGAACCCCCAATACGGTTGCGGATCCAGTTCTTTAAAGCCGATCCGTTTTTTCACCGAGTCCAACCATTCTTTATGGCGTATATCCACGCTTTTTGCATCAAATGAAATTAAAATTTTCTTCTCGCCTCGATCGACAACCACCATGAATCCACGATCACTCCTTGATAATCCATGAATTGTTTGCCGAAAGCTCATCTCACCTTTTGCGTACTTCTGCCCGTCTTCTTTATGCGCCCATCCATACAAGGGAAGTAGGATCTTCGGCACAAAGCCAACTGCACGAGGTGAGGGTTCAATATGAAAAAGCGTTGTCAGGGAAGTGGAATTGAGTTTTTGTGCTTTCAGTTCCCATTCTGCAGCATTGGGTATTGGCAAATTATTCTCTTTGATGCCTAACAAGTCTTCGAGGGTATTACCAATCCCACCATGATTACCCCTTCGAGCATTCAAAATCCAATCCATCGCTGCAATCTCTTTGAGCTTCTCTATTAGAGATTGCTTGGTATAAATTATTACTGATTTCTTGGCCATAATTTTATAAGAGTTTAGATTGTGCTTCATGGCGTTTAATGCGCTCTCGCGCCATTTCGCAATACTCTGGCGAAATATCAATGCCGATGTAGTTTCGTTTGAAATTAAGAGCAGAAATAGCCGTTGTTCCTGAACCCATGAACGGATCCAGAATAACTTTAGCGTCCGTTGATGAAACGATTCGATCAATTAAACTTACGGGAAATGCGGCCGGATGAGGGTTGTTCATTTCTTGTGTAAATTCCCAAACATCTCCGTGAGCATTTGCCTTGGAACTAAGTCTAAATTTTGGTTTGGCAATAAGGTAAATCACTTCGTATGTTGGTAAGAAATATCCGGCATTAAAATTTAACCC
>Ga0209824_10001359_pt1 | contig 13813 bp, 10 predicted proteins | sample VDWuncwatermetaG_FD_184124 | JGI IMG/M metagenome (GOLD analysis project Ga0209824, IMG submission 184124) | Wastewater microbial communities from Netherlands to study Microbial Dark Matter (Phase II) - VDW unchlorinated drinking water (SPAdes)... ... | reverse complement strand
CACTATGCTCACGTTTAAGCCCTCAATTTTGCCTAACTTCTCTTTCAGGGTAAATATATCCAAAAGCGCCTGCGTCGGATGCTCGTGCCAGCCGTCTCCTGCGTTTATGACGCTTGCGCGCACGTTTCGCGCCAGCATGCTGGCTGCGCCCGAGAAATTATGGCGCATCACTATTATATCAACCTTCAGGGCCTCGATATTCTTGCCGGTATCAATCAATGTCTCGCCTTTTTTTACGCTGGACGTCTCTGTGGAGATATTTATGACGTCTGCCGACAATCTTTTTGCCGCCACCTCAAAAGACATGCGGGTCCTGGTGGACGGCTCATAGAATAAATTGACTACTGTCTTGCCTCTTAAGGCAGGGACCTTTTTGATTTCTCTTGTCGTCACCTCTTTAAACGATTCAGCCGTTGAAAGAATAAGGCTTATCTCGTCCTTATTCAGATATTCAAGTCCCAGCAGATCCTTTTTTGTCCATGTGATTTTGTTTGCCATAGGATTATTCTCTCGTTGTAATAATAACTTCGTCGTCATTGTCCGCTTCCTTCAGCCTGACTTCAACTGTTTCATTTTTCGCGGTAGGAATATTTTTCCCGACATAATCCGCGCGTATCGGCAGCTCCCTGTGGCCCCTGTCCACCAGAACAGCCAGCTGTTGGGCCTTCCCAGGTCTATCAAAGCATCCATGGCAGCGCGTATGGTCCTTCCCGCATACAGCACATCGTCAACCAGCACCAGGTTTTTATCGGTAACATCAAAATCTATCTCCGTTTTGTGAACAACCGGCAAAGACGAGGCCTTAGTCAGGTCATCACGGTATAATGTTATATCCAGGATGCCTACCGGCACTCTTACGTTATCAATCTTGTAGATGCATTCAGCAAGGCGTTTTGCTATGTAAACGCCCCTGCTTCTTATGCCAACAAGGCACAGATTTTCAGTGCCTTTATTCTTTTCCAGTATCTCGTGCGCCATGCGCATTATAGTACGCTCTATGGCCTCTTTATCCATTACCTTTGATTTTTCCATTCAAGCCTCACTAGAAATAAAAGGGGCAGGTTCTTTCGGAAAATAGTTGTCCGGATGAACCTGCCCCCTGTAAACTGCTTGTATTATTAAAGTTTTTACTGCTGTTTAACCTCATTTTTTCTCCCTTGCCAGCCTCGCTGGACTGGCTTAAAAGGTTTAATATAGTATACCACATATTTTGGTTTTGTCAAACAAAATTTGCCGGCCGCTTGAAGTTGACAAATTAAGAATTCGCTTGCAATATCAAGCTATTAGTAGTATAAAATATAGCCATGGAAAACAAATTTTTTAAAATAATGATTTTAGTTTTAGCAGCCGGTTTATTTATGGCTTCGGATGTTTTGGCTATAGACGAAAGGCCTAACGTTTTATTTATTACTTTGGACACCACAAGAAGCGACCACTTGGGCTGCTACGGATACAAAAATATAAAAACCCCCAATATCGACAGCCTGGCGCAGGAAGGGGCGCTTTTTAAAAATGTTTACTCTCAAGCCCCGCTTACCTTTCCGTCGCATACCTCTTTTTTTACTTCTACCTATCCGCAATTTAATAAAGCCAGGGATAACGGAAGCTATAAACTGGATCCATCTGCGGTAACTCTGGCCGAGATTATGCAAAGTAACGGTTATTCAACTGCCGCATTTGTAAGCAGTTTTGTCTTAAATAAAAAATTCGGGCTCGATAAGGGCTTTGCGGTTTATGACGACAAGATAGAAAAGTTTACAGGTAAAAGAGTGATTAAGTATATGGATGAAAGAAGATCGGCGGATAAGGTTACAGATAGCGCTCTTAAATGGCTGCAAGACAATAAAGAAAAGAAATTTTTTCTATGGGCGCACTATTATGACCCGCACTCTGTCTATAATCCGCCCAGCCCCTATAAGGAAATTTATAAAGCCAACCTTTACGATGGAGAGATTGCCTTTGCCGATGAACAAATCGGCAGGCTCTTATCGTGGTTAAAAGAATTCAATATCAAAGACAATACTTTGATTGTCTTTTGTTCTGACCATGGGGAAAGCTTTGGAGAGCATGGAGAAACCGGCCACGCTGTTTTTGTCTACGATACCACCCTGAAGGTGCCTTTAATCTTGTCTTATCCTAAATTAATCCCAAAAGGAAAAGTTATCAAGGGCCAGGTGCGCTTAATTGATATTATGCCCACGCTTTTGGATTTACTAAACATAGAAAAGAATAAGGAGATTCAAGGAGCAAGCCTGGCGCGTTTTATAAAGGAAGACATAGCTCCGCCCGAGCTTCCCGCATACAGCGAAAGCCTTTATGCCAAGCTGAATTTTAACTGGGAAGCGCTGATTGCATGGCAAGAAAAGGGATGGAAGTATATAAAATCGCAGGAACCGGAGCTGTATAATATAGAGTCTGATCCGGAAGAGTTAAACAATTTAGCCGGCCAGAAAAAAGATTTAGTGGCCCGAATGGACCGGGAATTAGAGGATTTTTTAAAAAAGACAAGCTCAAAAGCAAAGGAAACAAAGGTAAAATTAGATAAAGAGACTAAAGAAAAATTGATGAGCCTGGGTTATATTCAGGGAGGCAAAGAAAAAGACGCCACGGCTCCGGTCCCCAAAGAAATGATTCAGATTATGCAAAAATTGAATCTGGCTGACCGAATGGCGAATGAAGGCATGATTGATAAGGCAATTACAGGATATATGGAAATTTTGAAAGCCGACCCGTCTAATCTCGGGGCCGCTCTACATATTGCCCAATGTTATAAAGAAAAAGGCAATTACGATGAAGCGATAAAATATTTCAGAAAATCCGCTTCTTTTAAACCGGAAGAGCCGGAGGTTCATGACGGCCTGGGCAATATCTATAAGGCTATGGGTAAAGTTGATATGGCATTTGAAGAATTTGAACTGGCGCTTAAATTAGATCCGGAGAATTCGTCTATTATTAACAATTTCGGCTGGTGCTACCAGCAAAGAATGCAGTTTGCTAAAGCGATAGAATTATATCAGCAAGCTTTGAAATTAGACAATGAACTTCCTACTGCGCATGCGAATATGGCGATTTGCTACAGAATGCAAGGGCAATTTGATCAAGCCGAAAAAGAGATCAATATTGCTTTAAAGCAAGATCCGGAATTAGCCTTTGCCTATAGCGAGCTTGGCGTTTTAACCGCGATAAAAGGGGATTTGGATAAGGCGATATCTTATTGCAAGAAAGCCATAGAATTGGGCCCGGAAGACCTGGACGGTTATAATAACCTGGGCGTCTGCTATGAGCGTAAAGGCGAATTAACTAAAGCGCTGGAAAGTTATTTTAAGGCCCAAAAAATCGCGCCCTGGAATACCCAGGTCTATATTAATATAGGCAATGTCTATGTGCAGCAAAAAGAGTTTGAAAAAGCAAAACAGTATTATAAAAAGGCCATCGAAATTGACCCTAAGAATAAAATGGCGATTGAAGCGCTGATGTCTCTGGAGCAGACTAATTCTTGACGATTTTATTTGACAATTAAGCACTCTGTGATAATATAACTACTAAATGAAAAAGAACAACATAGTTATATTATCTTTAGTAATATTATTATATCTACCGGCTATTTCCTTCGCAGAATACTCCTTACCTAATGAAGCCCTAAGCCCCCCGATAAAGGTGCAAATATCAGACTATGCCTCAACCGAAAAAAGCGAAAGGAATCTTTTTACCACAGACTTTATAATACCCCTGTATTATCCTAAAGATAAAGACACTCTCGTCTTCTTCAACCCAAAATATACCTACATAAAGCCTGCTGCCGATGAATTTAACTATGGCCTTGGCCTGCGTCAAATCTTCGATGATTCGCTTATCTTAGGCATAAATACTTTCTTTGACCGCCGCTTTTCTATTTCAAAAAAATGGTATTCCCAGGCAGGGCTAGGCCTGGAGTGCCTTTCGTATCCTTTTGATGCGCGCATAAATTGGTATAAACCGCTAACCGGGTCTAAACTCGTAGATACTACTTATCAATTCGGCTCCACCAGCCTGATTAAAGTTGACAGCAAAGAAGAACCCCTCCAAGGGATTGACTTTGAATTTGGCGCGCCTGTCTTTGATAAACACACCAAGACGCGCCTTTACGTTGGCGGCTTCTTTTACCAATCAAAGTTAAGCAATGGCTTCAACGGCTTCAGGGCAAGGACTGAAACAGCCCTTTCTGACTGGTTTAGCCTTGACACAATCTTTAACTCTAAAAACGACGGGCAGACCGAATTTATCGCAGGCGCAAGGGTTATCCTTCCGTTTGAATTTGCTCTGCCGCATAGGTGGTCCACGTTGTTTAAATCTAAACAAGAGCATCGGGCACAAGCCGCTCATAACAGCTATCTGGAAGACCGCATCTTTGACAGAATTGTCAGAGATATTGATGTCCAGACCAAGTCAACGACTCAACAAAACAATGTCTCTGGCATAGATATGATATATGTGGATAACTCCAAGGCCTCTGGCGGAGACGGCACCCTAGAGCACCCTTATAACACTCTTCAAGGAGCATTTAACTCTGGCCGTTACACAACAGGTGAGTATATCTATGTATTTAGCGGTGACGGCTCAAATACAGGCTACAACAGCTCTTCAGGCTACACCTTGGCTGACAATGTGGTCCTCTGGGGCTCTCATTATAACGGAGGCTATGTAGGTATCCCTGTTACAACAGGCTATCCTATGATAGGAGGCAAGTTAGGAACAACCATTGCTAACCCAATCATTACTCTTGCTAATAACAATACTGTTCAAGGCCTTGATATAGAATACGGCACTAATGGTATCTACGGGTTAAGCAAAAACGGCAGCATGATCAAGAATAATAATATCAAGAATAACTCTTCTCAAAGTGTTTATCTAAACTTTACTGATTCTGCAAATCACTCTGCTTTTACTTTTAGCGGAAATACTATAAGCGGAAACACTCTGCAGGGCATATATGTGAGGAATTCTGGCGCAGCCACTATTTCCGATTTTACTTTTAGCGGAAATACTATCAGTGGAAACTCTAGTTATGGCATATTTGTGCGGAATTATAGTGGCACTGTTTCCGGCTTTACCTTTTCCAGTAATACTATTAGTGGAAACAGTAGATATGGCATAAATGTGCGGAATAATAGTAGCGCTATTTCCAATGTTACTTTTACTAACAATACTATTACCGGAAATAGTCTTTCTGGCATATATGCGACCAATTTCAGCGGCGGCGGCACTTTTTCCGGTTTTACTTTTACCGGCAATACTATTACTAGTAACGCTAGGTATGGCATATGGGCGGAAAATAGGGCCACCGGCACTCTTTCCGATTTTACTTTTACCGGCAATGCTATTACCGGAAACACCAGGGATGGTATGTTAGTAAGTAATTCTTCTACTGGCATTACTTCCGGCCTTACTTTTACCAACAATACTATTACCGGTCACACTAGGAATGGTGTTTGGCTCAATAGGACTGCCGGTACTATGTCTAGCGTTAACTTAGGTGATGGCTCTACAGGCGGCAATAATTCTATTTATAGTAATGGAGATGGCGTAACTTATTTTGATGTAAAGAATAGCTCCGGCGTAAATAATCTCTCAGCCCAGTATAATTGGTGGGGCCAGGCAGGCGGGCCTCTCTCCAGCAAGATAGGCGGGACAAATACAGTCGACTCTAGTAACCCTCTTTCCTCGAATCCGAATTAAAAAGCTATGGAACAAACGATAATTTTAAAATATGTTGATCCCGGCACCGGATTTGTGGTATTTAATGCCGGGGCCTGGCTGATAGCGTTGCTTTTGGGATTTTTCGGTTTTTTTTCGCTGTTATTTAAGAAGATATTTAATTTTTTCAAGAAATTTAAAAAAGTATCTTTTGCGATTTTTGCTTTAATTTTAATCATGCTTATAACGGGGGTAGCTATGACGAACCTGAAAAAAACCAATTTTGATAAAAAAGTTATTATCCTGGGGTTTGACGGCTTAAGCCCGGTAATTGCGGAACGGATGATGCAAGAAGGCAAGCTGCCGAATTTTTCCCGGCTGAAAGAAAGCGGCGCTTACCAACATCTTTCAACAACCAACCCTGCGCAATCTCCGGTTGCCTGGTCAGGTTTTTCCACAGGCCAGAACCCAGGCAAAAACGGGGTTTTTGATTTTATTATCCGGAACCCTAAAAATTACGCCTTAAGCCTGTCTCTTTCTGAAATGGAGAATGGTAAACCCAAAAGGGTAATTAAAAGCAGGGCCTTTTGGCAATACGCATCGGCAAAAAAGGTCCCGGTTGTCATACTCTCCTGTCCGGTTACTTTTCCTGCGGATAAAGTATACGGCAGGCAGCTTTCCGGAATGGGCGTGCCTGATATTTTAGGCACTGAAGGGACATTTACTTATTATACTTCAGAAAGTATTGGCAGAGGCCAGGATATAGGAGGAAAAGTATTCCATGTCAACAAATCCAAGCTGATGGTTATGCAGCTTATCGGCCCGAAAGTTTCCAATAGAGGCAAAATTGACAATACAAAAATCCCTTTTAAAGTTTCAGCGCAAGGCAAAAACAGCATAGAGATAGGATATCAAAATCATAAAATTAATTTGAAAGCCGGCGAATACAGCGACTGGATGGAGGTAACTTTTAATCTGGGATTATTTAGGAAAGCGAAAGGTATCTTTAAATTTTATTTGGTTAGCGCTGAACCGGAATTTAAGCTTTATATCAGCCCGATTAATCTTGACCCGCGCGAGCCTTTTTTCCACATCTCCTATCCTGAAAACTACAGCAAAGAATTGGCGGATAACTTAGGGCTTTATTATACCCAAGGCATGCCTATGGATACCTGGGCAGTTAATGAAGGCCGGCTTACCGAGAAACCATTTTTGGAACAGGTTAACGCGCTTTTTAATGAAAAAAATAAACAACTTAATTTTGAGCTTGGCCGCTTCAAAAAAGGGATTTTATACTGCTATTTTGAGATGCCGGATACTATTCAGCATATGTTCTGGCGTTATGTCGATACAGCGCATCCTCTATATGAAAAAGATGCCCCGAAAGAATACAAGGATATGATTGAAACCTGGTATAAAAAAATGGACGGTGTATTAGGCAGGGTTTTACAAAAAATGGGTAAGGAAGATACCTTGATAGCTTTATCTGATCATGGTTTTGCCGCTTTTAGAAGGGCAGCTCACGTAAATAGCTGGTTAAAAGAAAACGGATATTTAAAATTAAAGAACCCTTATGCTGATTCAGGGGCGGAGTTATTGGAAGATATAGACTGGCCGAAGACTCAAGCCTATGCCATTGGCTTTGGAGCAATTTATATTAATCAGTACGGCCGCGAGAGAGACGGAATCGTCAAGCCCGGAGCCGCAACAGAAGCGTTAAAGGATGAAATATCCCGAAAACTAAAAAACTGGTTTGATGAAAAGTATAAACAACCCGTCATCAGCAAGGTATACAAGCGGGAGGAGATTTTTTGGGGCCGGGAGGCGGATAAAGCCCCTGATCTTTATATTGGCTTTAATCTCGGTTACCGCGCTTCATGGCAGACCGCGCTCGGAGCGGCACCCGAAGGGTTAATCGAAGACAATCTTAAAAAATGGTCCGGTGACCATCTTTTTGACCCGCAGCTTATTCCGGGGGTTATTTTTTCTAATAAAAAGTTCTCCAAAGAAAAACCTTCCATTTATGATATTGCGCCGACTGTGCTTAAAATTATAGGTTTTACCAAAAACGATTTGGAGAAGTGCGATTTTGACGGGCAGCCGTTATAATTCCGGCGGCTTGCAGGTTATAATTATCTTCCAAAACAAACCTACCCAGCTCTTCAATAAACTCAAAGTTTTCTAAAACTACGGGTTTTTCTGTTTTTATAATTACTGCGGCGGCTTCATTGGTTTTAAGCTGGCTGGCGTTTTCTTCCAAAATTTCCAGGGTCGAAGAATTCATCCGGCTTTCTATTCTCTCAATGCGGCAGCTTACCTGTTGCGCAGAACATCTTAAAGCGAGGGATTTGTTTATTTGTAATGGCGCATCTGCTAACCAAAAAATCTCTGCTTTAAAACGATTGAGGCAGCGAGGCAGGCCGGAATCCCCCGCAATAACCTCTCCTCTTTCAGCGAATTCCGGGTTGGCCAAAATGATTCCTATATTTTCTCCGGCGCTGGCTTTCTTGGGATTTTTCCCGAATATCCTTATTGCCTTTACTATTGAGTTTTTCGAAGAAGGAAACATGGTTATCTTTTGCCCAGATTTAATCACCCCTGAAAGCACTTTGCCCACTGTTATTTCTTCATTTTTTATCTTATAACTGTCTTGGACAGAAAACCTAAGCGGCCTTTTGGTTAACCCTTTGATTACGGAAAACCTGCCCAGCGCTTGCAAAAGATAAGGCCCTTTATGCCAGCGCATCTTTGGAGATTTTGCCGAGATATTTTGCCCGTCCTTAGCGGAAACCGGTATAAAAAACTTTGGTTTTATTTTTAAATCTGTCAAAAAAATCATTAATTCCTTTTTTAATTCTTCAAAACGCCGTTGTTCATAGGCTGCGAGATCCATTTTATTAAAAACTACGATTATATTTTCTATTCCCAGCATAGCGATAAGGTAGGCGTGCCTTTGCGTTTGTTCTTTTATGCCTGCCTGGGCGTCGACGATTAACACCGCGCCTTTTGCCTGAGAAGCGCCTGTAAGCATATTCTTTATGAACTCCACGTGGCCAGGGGCATCGATAATGCAATAGCGTCGCCGGCGGCTCTTAAAAAATATCTGGGTGGTATCAATAGTTTTCTCCTGCTCCCTTTCTTCTTTGAGCTGGTCGGTTAAGTAGGCCAGCTCGGTCTCTTTGCCTAATTGGCTGGAAATTTTTTTAATCTCAGCCAATTTTTCTTTAGGCAGTGAATTTGTATCCAATAGCAACCTGCCTATAAGAGTGGACTTACCGTGGTCAACATGGCCTATGATAACAATATTTATATGCGCCTGACTTGACATTTAACTGCCCCGGCTTATTTTAAACAGGGTAAGAAGCCCCAACAGCATAATTAAAATTCCCACAAATATTTTTAGCCTGCGTTCATTTATTTTTTTTACGGATAAAGCGGCAAAAGGCACGGCCGGCGTGGCGCAGAGAATTAACATCAGCGTTAATTTCCAGTCGATAATTTTGCCTAAAATAAGGTACGTCATAAAACCGACAAAACAGGTTATTGCCTCGGCAAAGGCCGTGATGCCTACGGCATTTTTAGGGAATACCCCGGATAAGATCTGCCCGCCCATAACCAGCGGCCCGTATCCGCCTCCGGAAATTCCTTTGTTAAAAGAGGCCAGGAAGCTGACGCCGATTATTTTACTAAAGGAAAAAGAAAAATTCTTTTTTATATTAACCAAAATTAAAATCCCCATTGCAAAAACAAGAAGGCCTATATAAAACGTCAAAATATACTGGGGTATCTTTACGGCCACAAGACAAGCGATAATAACGCCCAAAGAACTGACTAACCCCAATATTAAAGCAATCCTAAAATCCTTGGAATCTGCCCTTAGGTCTACATTGTTCAGGCGATGGTGTGAAATGCAGGCGGCTATATCGGTAATTAATTGAGAGATTAAAATTGCCGGGACAACCTTCAACGGATTATAACCTAATAGTATCAACATGGGCGCTAAAGCCGTTCCGTAACCCATCCCCAGGCTGGAATCAAGATATTCACTGCCAAATGCCAGTATCCCGACGAGTAAATTCATAACTTTACATATATCCCAAGCTTCTTAATTTCTGCATATTATAAACGTCCTCTTTATCCTGGGCGCGGCCGCTGCGCTCGGCAATCTGTGTGGTTTTTAATTCCCTGATTATTTTAGAAATTGTATTTGCGCCGGAAGTTACTGGTTCGCAGCAGGTGCGGCATCCAATACTCCTGTATCTTTTATTGTTTTTGGCAAAATAAAGCCGGGCTGTGGGAATTTTCTCTTTCTGGATATATCTCCATATATCCAATTCTGTCCAGTGCAGCATAGGATGAATTCTGAAATGCATTTGGTGCTCAACTTGGGATTTATATAAATTCCAGAGTTCAGGCGGTTGGTTCTGGTAATTCCATTTAAAATCAATATCCCTGGGGGAAAAATACCTTTCCTTTGCCCTTATGCCGTGCTCATCCCTGCGTATGGCCAATAGGAGCGCTTTAAAATTATATTTATTTATCGTCATCTTCAAGGCTTCAGTTTTTAAGGCATTACAGCATTCAAATTTGCCTGCTGCCGGGCTCATCCCGCTTTTTAGAGACGCTTCATTATTGCTGATTAAAAGATTTAAGCCCCAGATTTTGCTGTACTGGTTTCTAAATTCATAGATCTCCTTAAATTTAAGGCCGGTATCAATGTGAATGATCGGGAATGGGATTTGGCCGAAGAAGGCCTTGCGGGCAATCCAGAGCATGGTTGTGGAATCTTTGCCGACAGACCAGAGCAAGGCGATGTTCTTGAAGCGGCTATACGCCTCTCGGATAATGTAGATGGATTTATTTTCGAGTTCTGATAAATAATCCATTGGTTTTCCCCGCCTTATGCGCAATAAATAACGCCGCAATCACTGCTATTAATGTAAATTCCGCCAGCTCTGTAAAAAATGCGCTGCGGCCGAATATGACTGTGTCTTCCCATATCTCGATTGCCGCTATGGCTATAAACGATGCCGCAAAAGAAGACAGTTCTTTTTTTATCCAAAAAGGCTTTAATGAAATATACCTGCCTGCCGGCAATAAATTACGTGCTGACGGAAAAAGCCTTGGCGTTTTCTCGCAGTATTCTTCATATTCCCTGCCGAATCTGGCTGAAAGGATATTTTCTTCTATCTTAATCTGGGGCCAATAGATAAATAAAAAAATAATGACAAAAATAAAAAATGCCAACAGATTGGAAAGGACAAGTATCGCGCCTGCGCCTATCATAAATGTGCCGAAATACATCGGGTTTCTGGTGATGCCGTACAGGCCGCCTTTAACCAGCGCGTGGCCTGAAAACGTATTGTCTTCCTTGTAGCCTCTTGCTGTTATGCGGATCAGAAATCCAAACAGGAAAACAATCATCCCTGATATATCCATGGATTCTTCCGCAAAACCGCTTTTCCATCGAGGCACCAGATATTTGCGCAGAAAAAATATTGCTGCTATTGCCAGAAATATAAGCGCGCCCTGGATTTTTATGCGTATCTTCATTTTTTTGTTTTAGGTTTTTTCTGGCTTATGACCATTACGAATTCGCCTTTTGGCGCGTGGTTTTGAAAATGAAGCAAAACCTCTTCAGGCTTGCCCCTGGTAACTTCCTCAAACATCTTTGTTGCCTCGCGCACGCACACTAATTCTGCCTGCGGCATAATTGCCGCTATATCAGCAATGGTTTTTAACGCCCTGTGCGGCGATTCGTATAATATTATGGTCCGCTCTTCGCCTATTAATTCTTTTAATCTTTTTTGCCTGGCAGCGGTTTTAGGGGAGAGGAACCCCTCAAAAATAAATTTATCCGCAGGCAGGCCTGATAAAACCAGGCCTGTTATCAAAGCGCAAGCGCCTGGCATTGCCTCTGTTTTTATGCCTTCTTTTATGGCCCTGTTTATGACAACAAACCCGGGGTCTGAAATCCCCGGTGTGCCTGCGTCAGACACAAGGGCAATGGATTTGCCTTGTTTAAGCTGCTCTATTATATATTCTGTTTTTTTTATCTGGTTATGCTCAAAATAGCTGGTAAGCGGGACATGTATATCATAATGTTCAAGCAGTATTTTTGTATGGCGGGTATCTTCTGCGGCGATTAGGTCAACTGATTTTAGAGTTTCCAGCGCGCGCAGAGTAATGTCTTTAAGGTTGCCGATTGGGGTTGCTACTATGCATAATATACCATTATTCATAACAATGACTTAAAATCTCAAATCCAAATGACAAAATCCAAATGAATCATTTAAATCCCAATAATTCGATGATTTGGATTTTAAAGATTGATTTGAAATTTGGATTTTGGATTTTGTCATTAGACTTTACCTACTAATGCCTCTAATCGCGCTATTCTTTTTTCCATGGGCGGGTGGGTGCTGAAAAGCGACATCAGGTCTTTACCTTTAAAAGGGTTTACAATAAACATATGGGCTGTTGTCGGATTGGCATCCTGCATAGGCGCCTGCTGAACTCCGAGCTGAAGCTTTTTTAACGCGCTTGCCAGGCCCATAGGGTTATGCGTAAAATGCGCACCGCCTTCGTCGGCATCGTATTCTCTTGAACGCGATATCGCCAGCTGTATCAGCATCGCAGCTATAGGAGCAAGTACCGCTATAATTATCAGCCCTATAATATTTCCGCTATTGCGCTCTCTGTCGCGGCCGCCGAACATCATTGACCAGCGCGCCATGTTTGCCAGCATGTATATCACGCCTGCTATGGTCGCGACAATAGTTGATATCAATATATCCCTGTGCTTGACATGCGCCATCTCATGCGCCAGAACGCCCTCGAGCTCGCTTTCATTTAACAACCGCAGGATGCCGTCAGTGACAGCAACAACCGCGTGGTTCGGGCCACGGCCTGTAGCGAACGCGTTCGGCGCAGGTGTAGGTATTATATAAATTTTCGGCATCGGCATATTTGTCTTTGCCGCAAGATTTCTCACGATCCTGTACACAGCAGGCACCTCTTCCTCTTTTGCAGGCTGCGCCTTGTACATAAAAAGCACTATCTTGTCTGAAAACCAGTAGCTGCCGAAATTCATTATCAGGGCGAAAATAAAAGCGTACATCATGCCGCTTCTTCCGCCGAGAAGATTTCCTATAAATACCAACAAAAGTGTGAGTACGGCTAACAATACGGTGGTTTTAAAAATATTCATCTTAACCCTCCAACTTAAAATCCCAAATCCAAATGGCAAAATCCCTGCCTTGCCGGCAGGCAAATGAATCTTTTAAATCCAAATAATTTAATGCTTTGAATTTGATGATTGATTTGAAATTTGGATTTTGATATTTGTCATTAAATAAGGCAAGCGTTTATACATTATCACAAATAAGCAGGTTTGTCAATCTAAGCACTAAATGGGCGGGAGGTGCTCGTGGCTTCTTATGTCTGCGTTCTTTTCGATAAAATTGACTATCCTTGTCTGGATTGCCACTGAAATCTTGTAAAACTCTATGCCCATGCCCGGATACTGCTGCGGCTGCACATCCTTATCGGCAAGCCACATGACTACAGCGTCTGTTTTTATCGCGCCCATGTGCGGCAGGTCAAACTCCAATGACACTATATCATGAAGCGCGAATGTTTTCCTGCCGTATATAAAGGCGCCTACCCCGCTTAAGTCAAAAAATTTTCCCTTATATTCCCTCTGTTCCCCGAATTTCGCCTTATATGTTACGGGAATTTCGAGATGGACGCGCGTAAACCGCCTGCGCAGCTGCAGGTGTTTTATCTTTTCTATCTCCCTGTCTTCCTTAAAAGCGTTTAAGGCCTCCTCCTCTGTATTATAGATCTCAAAAATCCTGTCAAGCATAACAGCGTGCAAAACATTTTTTACCTGCGGGGGGGCGTTAAAAAATTTGAGCCTGCCTTCATGATTGACGACATTTTTATAGGCGATGGTAATGACGGACAGGCCAGCGTAATCAAGCATGTCGACATGCGTAAGACCGCACAGGATATCCAGTCTGTGATTTGCCAGATGCCAGCCAACCACTTCAATAAACTCCGACGCGCTTATGTCGATATTGCCATGCACATCAAGCACGATCACGCCCTGTTTTTCCTTGCTGTAGATATCCAATGC
>Ga0209824_10001358_pt1 | contig 13816 bp, 11 predicted proteins | sample VDWuncwatermetaG_FD_184124 | JGI IMG/M metagenome (GOLD analysis project Ga0209824, IMG submission 184124) | Wastewater microbial communities from Netherlands to study Microbial Dark Matter (Phase II) - VDW unchlorinated drinking water (SPAdes)... ... | reverse complement strand
CTTGTGAGCCATAGCCAATAATGGCGACTTGCTTGCCTTTGATTAGGGAGAGGTCTGCGTCTTTATCGTAATAAACTTTCATGTTGCCCTTTCAGTAATAAATTTAGTTGGTAGTTGTTGGTCGTTAAGTTATTAGTTAAGCCAAACCCGCGTAGCGGATCAATCCAACTGAATGACTAACATCTAACGACTGTTCTTAGTTGCCTTGTTTATAATTTCAAAATGCGTTCGCCACGGGCAATACCCGATGCCCCGGTGCGGACGGTTTCCAATATTTGATCGCGCCCGACCGCTTGCAAAAATTCATCCAGCTTGACGCAGGTATCAGTCAACTCAACGGTGCATGTACTATTCGATGTGTCGATGAAACGCCCTTGGAACACCGCCATTGCGCGCTTGAATGCCTCATTAGCCGCCACCGTAGCGGACACCTTGACTAACATCAACTCGCGCTCTAAATGTTCGCCGTCGCTTAAATCCATCACCGCCACTACGTCGATCAGCTTGTTGAGCTGCTTGTTAATTTGCTCGATCACCGCATCCGAGCCGCTGGTAACGATGGTCATGCGCGACAAGGTGGGGTCTTCGGTGGGCGCGACCGACAACGATTCAATGTTATAGCCACGCGCCGAAAAAAGACCCGCCACACGTGACAAAGTGCCTGCTTCGTTTTCCATCAGCAAAGAAATAATGTGTCTATGCTTCATCACAAATCCTCCACTTCAGGATGCGGCATCTTCGGATCGAGTATTACTTCCGACAAACCTTTGCCGCCCGGCACCATGGGGTAAACGTTTTCAGTTGGGTCGGTTCTAAAATCCATAAACACTAAATCATTTTTACGAGAAAACGCTTCGCGCAAGGCTGGCTCCACATCAGAAGGATTGTCAATACGCATACCGATATGTCCGTAAGATTCAGTGAGCTTCACAAAATCGGGCAGCGCGTCCATATAAGATTCCGAGTAGCGGTTGCCGTGGAAAATTTCTTGCCACTGCCGCACCATGCCCAGATAGCGATTGTTCAGCGAGATCACTTTAATCGGCAGATGATATTGCTTACACGTAGACAGCTCTTGAATGTTCATCTGAATGCTGCCCTCACCTGTAACGCACGCCACAGTCGCACCGGGGTTAATAAACTGCGCGCCCATCGCGGCGGGCAAACCAAAGCCCATCGTGCCTAAGCCACCGGAGTTAAGCCAACGACGCGGCTTAGTAAATTTATAATATTGCGCTGCCCACATTTGATGTTGGCCGACATCAGAGGTCACAAAAGCATCGCCGCCGGTGATTTCATACAGCTTTTCTATGACATATTGCGGCTTGATAATCTCAGTGGAATTATTGTATTTCAGCCCGCCACCTTTGAAACGCCAGTCGTTAACTTGCTTCCACCACACCGCCAATTCAGCCGCATCTGGTTTCTGCTGAGTCTTACGTAGCTCGGCCAGAAATTGACTCAACACCAATTTCAAATCGCCCACCACCGGCACATCTACTTTGACGCGCTTAGCAATAGAAGAAGGATCAATATCCAAATGGATAATTTTGCGCGGCACTTGGTTAAAGTGCTCCACTTTACCCACTACACGATCATCAAAACGCGCGCCGATGGCAATCAACACATCACAATGCTGCATCGCCATACACGCTTCGTATGTGCCGTGCATACCGGGCATACCGACGAACTGCTTATCCGTTGCGGGATACGCGCCCAAGCCCATGAGCGTGTTGGTGATAGGAAAGCCCAGCAAATGGGCTAGCTCAGTTAGCTCCGCGGAAGCCCCCGACAAAATCACACCACCGCCGCTGTACATCATCGGGCGTTTAGCGGTCATCAACAACTGGATCGCTTTTCTAATCTGATTAATATCGCCTTCGCCTGGTGGATTGTACGAACGAATATGAATAGGCTCAGCGTAGTTATAAGTGGTTTTTTGGAAAGAAATATCTTTAGGAATATCGACCAGCACTGGACCCGGACGACCTGAGCGCGCGAGATAAAACGCTTTCTTCATGGTCGGCGCGATGTCCTTCACATCTTTAATCAGGAAGTTGTGCTTCACGCAGGGGCGCGTAATTCCGATTGCATCCACCTCTTGAAACGCATCTTCACCGATCATAGTGGACGGCACTTGGCCGCTAATGATCACCATCGGGATAGAGTCCATATAAGCAGTGGCAATGCCCGTTACCGCATTGGTAATCCCCGGACCCGAGGTCACCAAGACTGCGCCCACTTTTTCGGAGGAACGCGAATATCCATCTGCCGCATGAACCGCCGCCTGCTCGTGGCGCACCAAAATATGCTTGACCTTATCTTGTCGAAACAAGGCATCATAAATATGCAACGCCGCCCCGCCAGGGTAGCCGAAGATATACTCCACGCCCTCTTCCTGCAAACACCGGACGGCTATTTCTGCGCCAGTCATCTCTTCAGTTAATCCCATCGCCCACTACCTAACAAGTAATATTAAAGAACCGCGCAAGATAAAGGTTTGGCGTGTTTTGGTCAACCCCCATGTTGCCTGCTTGCTCCCCAAACATCACCGCCGCTCGGTTGACCACAACATATAAGTCGCCAATATCAAAAACAGCGTGGGCATGGTGATCGCACTGAGGATGGCAGGCCATTCGTTAAGCGCGCCGAGGTTGGTGAACATTTGTCCAGCGAAATGGAAGGTGAGTCCCAACACAATGCCTGAAAATATTTTCGCGCTGACTCCTCCTTCACGTTGTCGATAGGCCGCAAAAGGCAAAGCCAATAACATCATTACTAACACCACAAATGGATAAAGTATTTTGTTCCACATGGCGATTTCATAACGCACGGTTTTTTGTTGGTTGTCGCGCAAATGCTGGGTATATAAATACAGATTCCACGCCGACATTTGGTTGGGTCCAACCAACAATACGCGCAAAATATCTGGGGTGAGCGCGGAACGCCATTCCATATTTGCTACGGTATTGACCGTCACGCCCTGCGGGCTAAAACGTGTTTGCGTCGCCCCTTCTAGTTGCCAAATACTTTCATCTAAATAACTGGCACGTTGGGCAGCGGTGATGGATTGCAATCGATAGCTTTCGTCAAACTCGTAAATGTTGATGTTGCGTAGCGTGGCGTCGGGCAATACATTTTTTACGTTGACAAAGCTGCGTTCATCTTTTGCCCAAATTCCAGATCGAAATTCACGGATCGCCATTTCCGAGCTGAGTGCTTGCAGACGCACAGTTTGCGCTAGACGTTCGCTGGCTGGAGTCAACATTTCTCCGCACACATAGCTCAATACGAGTATCGGCAGGCTGATTTTGAACAGGGTTAAAATCATTTGTTTGAGCGATACGCCAGAGCAACGATAAATGGTGAGCTCTGAACTGGCGGCCATTTGCGCTAAGGCAAAGATTGTTCCAATAAGCGTGGCGACGGGAAATAAATCATACAAACGCGTGGGAATAGTGAGCGCAACAAATAATAAAACTTTGCCCAAGTGATAGCTGCCGCGCCCAAGATCGTCTAGCTCGCGCAGCAAATCAAAGAAGGCAAACAACATCAGCAGTGCAACAAACACCAGCGCGATGCTGGAGTAAATTTCACGAGCTAAGTATCGGGTGAGTAAGTTCATTGCTTAGGGGTTGCGCTGCATTAAACGGCGCATGGAGAATACGGTTAGGCGTTTATAAAATAAGGCGGCAGTCAGCGCGAGCATTAAAATATGTACGCCCCAAAATCCGATGTTGGTTTTGCCTTGCATTTCTAACGCGCTGGAGACGCTGACGAGGTTGTTGTAAATCATATAAATTACCAATGCCATAATTAAATTAAGTGAACGCCCCACTCGCGGGTTAACAAAGCTCAAGGGTACGGCCAGCAAGGCTAAAATTAACGCGCTAATTGGCATACTTAAACGCCGCTCAAATTCGGCCATATTTTGTACGCTGCGATTTTCTAATAAGTACTGCGTGGAAAGTGCCTTCAGTGAAACAGGCCGCTGTCTAGCCTCGGCATCTTCAATGCGTACTGCGTAACGCTCAAATTCAACAATTCGAAAATCGCGCTGCCCAGGGATGCCTTCGTAGCGCTTGCCGTTGAGCATGACTAAAAACCGATCCCCATTCGGCATCGTTTCTTGCAAGCCTTCATTCGCTACGATGATGCCTGTTTTACCGTGCTGCACCGATTGCACAAAAACATTGCCGACTCGGCCTTGACCGACATCCACATTGTCTATAAAAAATACGCGATCAGCTTGTTTGGATTCTCTGAACGTACCCGGTGTAGCGGTCGACACATCGTTACGGCTATCCAACTGTTGCTTGATCTCAGCTTCTTTCGTTAATGCCCAAGGTGCGACCACGAGGCTCAACAACGCAATGGTCAATACTACGGGCACGGCATAAGCCAGCACTGGTCTCATCCATCGCGCTAAGCCCACGCCCGAACAAAACCACACCACCATTTCGCTGTCGCGATAGCTGCGCGTTAAGGAAATTAAGATGGATAAAAATAAGCTAACCGAGAGCACCACGGGCAAGGAATAAATGATGCCCAGCCACAGCAATGACAGCACGCCATCTACCATTAAAATGCCGCTGACCGATTGGCCGAGCAGGCGAACCAATTGGGTGAATACAATAATTCCGAGTAGAATGGCGAACACAAATATCCCCATCGTAGCGAACTCGTGCACCAATACACGGTGAAAAATACCGGTGATTGAAAGTCTGGGGCGCGAGATTTTTAGAGCTTGTGGTGGGGATTGCATATTTTAAAAACGACGGATCATTAAGGAGAGCTCGGTGGAATCTAAGATGGAATTTAGCACAAAACCAATAGTTGAATTTAGCATAAAACAAGGCGCGCCGGATAAACAGCGTTGCGCGTGTGTAGTGGTCGGCGTGTTGGAGGGCGGAAAACTTTCGGGTGCAGCAAAAATTTTAGACACCGCCTCTAAACATATTTTGAGTGACCTCATCGCGCGCGGCGATATGAGCGGAAAACTTGCCAGCACACTCATGCTGCACAACGTGCCCAACACAGCTTGCGAGCGTGTGTTGCTGGTGGGGCTGGGCAAGCCTAGCGAGCTAGACAACAAAGCCAGCCTGAAAATTTTGCGCGCCACTTTTGCTGCCTTGAACGCTACTCCCGCCAAAGATGCGCTGGTGTATTTGATTGAGGGAGAGGCGGGCAAAGATGCAGCGTGGGTTATCAAGCAAGCGGTATTAACTGCGGCTGAAATGGCTTTTCGCGCCGATGGGCTGAAGAGCAAACCGAGTAAAGCAGCAACGCTCAAGCGCGTTACTTTTGCCACACTGGACAAACCAACCGCCGCATTGCAGGTCACGCTCGACCAATCTAGCGCGATCGCACACGGCATGGCACTGACCAAAACACTGGGCAATTTGCCGGGCAATGTTTGCACCCCAACCTATCTGGCCAAGCAAGCGCACGCCATCGCCAAGGCGCACAAGGCCGTTAAGACCACCGTGTTAGAAGAAAAAGACATGCAGAAGTTAGGCATGGGATCGTTGCTTTCGGTTACCCGTGGCAGCGAAGAGCCGGCCAAACTCATCACGCTGGAATATCACGGTACAGACAAAAAACAAAAACCTATCGTGCTGGTGGGCAAGGGCATCACTTTCGATACGGGCGGCATTTCGCTCAAGCCCGGTGCCGATATGGATGAGATGAAATACGATATGTGCGGCGCGGCCAGCGTGCTCGGCACCATCAAGGCTATCGCTGAAATGGGCTTAAAAATTAATGTGGTTGGCGTGATCCCAAGTTGCGATAACATGCCCAGTGGCACGGCCACCAAGCCCGGCGACATCGTCACCAGCATGGCTGGGCTGACTATCGAAATACTCAACACCGATGCGGAAGGTCGCCTCATTTTGTGCGACGCACTGACCTACTCGAAAAAATTTAATCCCGACACCGTGATCGATATCGCCACCCTCACCGGCGCATGTGTCATCGCGCTCGGCCACGTTGCCAGTGGTCTGTTTAGCAATGAAGACAAGCTGGCTAAGGAGCTATTGCAGGCGGGCGAACAAGCGCATGACCGCGCTTGGCAACTGCCGCTGTGGGATGATTATCAGCCACTGTTGGATAGCAATTTCGCCGATATGCAAAACATTGGTGGACGCGCGGGTGGCACCATTACTGCCGCGTGTTTTCTGTCGCGCTTCACCAAAGATTATCGCTGGGCGCATTTAGACATCGCGGGTACAGCGTGGAAATCGGGCAAGGAAAAAGGCGCGACTGGACGACCCGTGCCGCTGCTCACGCAGTATTTAATTAACCGTGCCGCTGCTAATAAATAAAATGGCCCCATGACCAAAGTAGATTTTTATACGGGCGTAGAAGACAAGCTGCGTGCTGCGTGCAAGCTCAGCCACAAGGCGATTGAAAACGGTTTGCGGGTGCAGATTTATTGCCCTGATGAAGCGACGAGCGATGCTTTGGATTCATTATTATGGAGCTACTCTGACACTGCATTTTTGCCGCACTGCCGCAGCGACAATGCAGATGCGGCGGAGATACCGGTGTTGCTGGCGCATAACGGTGAAAGCTTCCCGCACCACGAAGTTCTCATCAGCTTGCACGACACTTGCCTGCCCTTTTTCAGCCGTTTTGAACGTGTGATTGAGATCGTCAGCACAGAGGATACCGATGCAAAATTAGGGCGTGAGCGGTTTGGCTTTTATCGTGATCGCGGCTACGAAATGCGCCACTTTGATTTACGTGCCCAAAATTTAGGTTCCCAAAATTCAAGCACCCCAAATTTAGGTTCCCAAGCTTCTACAAAAAATCAGCCCGCTTAAAAAACTTTTGCTTAATTTTTAAAATCGCAATGCCATCAACTAAAAAATCCAACCTCTTTTCCAGCCTGCCCGTGCTCACCGAAATTGTCAGTGAACTGCCCACGTTAACCGAAGTGTATGCCGCCGAAACTACCCATTCAGCCGCGCAAATGCAGCTTCCGCTACCCGCAACGCCCGCTGAAGAGCAGCTCATGACAGAGCTTTGCGCCCGTATAGACGCGCTATTGTTGGATATAAAAATTGATTTACAAAGCCAGTTGCCGCATCTCATCCGCGCCGCGTTGCATGAGCAGACACAAAAATAATCACCCCTAAGTATCAATAAAAAATAATGGAACTCGATAAAGTATTTGAACCAAAAAAAATTGAAGCGCGTTGGTATCCGCTATGGGAAAACGCTGGCCACTTTAAGGCGGGCGTGGATGCTGGCAGCCTAGAAAATTTTTGTATTTTGTTGCCGCCGCCGAATGTCACTGGCACCTTGCACATGGGGCATGGTTTCAACCAGACCCTGATGGACACGCTCACCCGCTATCATCGTATGAAAGGCGACAATACGCTGTGGCAGCCGGGTACAGACCATGCGGGTATTGCCACACAAATTGTGGTGGAGCGTCAGCTCGATGCCCAGGGCGTAAAACGCCGCGACCTCAGTCGTGAAAAATTTTTGGAAAAAGTGTGGGAATGGAAAGCCTATTCCGGCGGTACGATCACGCAACAAATGCGTCGCCTCGGCACATCGCCGGACTGGTCGCGCGAACGGTTTACGATGGACGAAGGCTTGTCCAAAACCGTCACCGAAACGTTTGTGCGCCTGTATAACGAAGGGCTGATTTATCGCGGCAAACGGCTGGTGAATTGGGATGTAAAATTACAAACCGCCGTATCGGATTTAGAAGTGGTGCAGGAAGAAGAAGACGGTTTCATGTGGCACATCCGCTATCCGCTGGCGGAGCCGGATACGGTGCGTGGCTTGACTCATTTAACTGTCGCCACTACCCGTCCAGAGACCATGCTCGGCGACGTGGCGGTGATGGTGCATCCCGACGATGAACGCTATCAACACCTGATCGGTAAGCAGGTGAAGCTGCCACTATGCGAACGCAACATCCCCATCATTGTGGATGATTATGTGGATAAAGAATTTGGTACGGGCTGCGTTAAGGTTACGCCCGCGCATGACTTCAATGACTATGCGGTGGGGCAACGCCATTCATTGCCAATGATCAACGTGCTTACCTTGGATGGGAGAATCGTTGATGCTGATACCGACCCAAACTACCGTAAGTTCGCTTACGGCCAGAAAGTAATCGTAGAAGATGCTCCACTCGGTGATTTCCCGGAAGCCTGCATTCCGAAAAAATATCGCGGCCTCGACCGCTTCGATGCGCGTAAAAAAATCGTCGCTGATCTCGAAGAAGCTGGCCTGCTGGAGAAAACTGAAAAGCACAAACTCAAAGTGCCGCGTGGTGACCGCACAGGCGTGATTATCGAGCCTATGCTGACTGACCAATGGTTCGTGGCGATGAGCAAACCTGGCAACGAAGGAAAGAGCATCACCGCACAGGCATTGGATTGTGTCGCCTCTGGCGAAATAAAATTTCATCCTGAAAATTGGGTGAACACTTACAACCAGTGGCTGAATAATATTCAAGACTGGTGCATCTCGCGCCAACTGTGGTGGGGGCATCAAATTCCAGCGTGGTTTCCAGCAGATTTTTATGCAGAACAAGTGCCTTACGTCGCGCATAGCGAGGAAGAAGCCTACGCTTTAGCCAAGGCTGATGGCTACTCTGGAAAATTAAGGCGCGACGACGATGTGCTCGACACTTGGTTTTCTTCCGCGCTGTGGCCGTTTTCCACGCTGGATTGGACAGGCAATAAATCGCAAGACGATCAAAATTTATTTCTGCAAAAATACCTGCCGTCCTCGGTGTTGGTCACGGGCTTCGACATTATCTTTTTTTGGGTGGCGCGCATGGTGATGTTGACTAAACATATCACCGGAAAAATTCCGTTCAAAGATGTGTATGTGCATGGCTTAATCCGCGATGCGGAGGGGCAGAAAATGTCCAAGTCCAAAGGCAATGTGCTCGATCCGATTGATTTGATCGACGGCATTAGCATTGAGGAGTTAGTAAAAAAACGCACCACGGGTTTGATGAATCCGAAACAAGCCGAGCAGATCGAGAAGCGCACCCGCAAAGAGTTTCCCAGTGGCATTTCTGCATTCGGCACAGATGCGTTGCGTTTTACCTTTGCTTCGCTGGCCTCGCCCGGACGCGATATTAAATTCGACATGCAGCGCTGCGAAGGCTATCGCAATTTTTGCAATAAATTATGGAACGCCACGCGCTTTGTGTTGATGAATTGCGAGGGTCAGGATGTTGGCTTAAATGCCGTTGACTCCATTTCTGCTGAAAGCGGAAATGTCGACAGCCCCCTCTCCCATCGGGGGAGGGTTGGGGTGGGGGAACACATTGGAGATGAACTAGAATACTCATTCGCCGATAAATGGATGATCAGCCGTTTGCAGCATGCTGAATTAGACATGGCCGAACACTTTAAGCACTACCGTTTTGATATGGCGGCGCGCAGTTTGTACGAACTGGTTTGGGATAATTATTGCGATTGGTATGTGGAGTTGGCGAAAGTGCAATTGAGCGTTCCCTCACCCCAACCCTCTCCCGATGGGAGAGGGAGCGAAAGTCCCGCTCTCCCTGAGGGGAGAGCGGAGCAAGCGGGGCGGAGCCGGCTAGGGGTGAGGGAAGAACATGGAATCCTTGCAAAACAGCGCGCCACACGCCGTACGTTGGTGCGGGTGTTAGAAACAATGTTGCGTTTAGCGCATCCGATTATTCCATTTATCACGGAAGAGTTATGGCAGAAGGTAGCACCCTTGGCGGGTAAAACAGCAGAGGGAGTTTCGATCATGCTGCAACCCTATCCCATCGCCGATACAAAAAAGATTGATGCCCATGCAATAGTTGAAATTAGCCAATTACAAGAAATGATTACTGCCTGTCGCCGTCTGCGGAGTGAAATGAATTTATCGCCTGCGCAAAGAGTACCGCTGATCGCGTGTGGCGATGCCACCACTCTAAACCTTGCCGCGCCTTATTTACAGGCATTGGGCAAGTTAAGTGAAGTAAATGTGGTGGATGAATTGCCACACACCGATGCACCTGTGGCAATTGTGGGTAACTTCAAATTCATGCTCCAAATTGAAATAGATGTAGTTGCAGAACGGGAACGCTTGGATAAAGAAATCGCAAGGTTGACGGCAGAGATTAATAAAGTGGAAGGCAAGCTGGGAAATGCGAGTTTCGTGGAGCGCGCGCCTGCATCTGTGGTGGAACAAGAACGCAAACGCATGGCAGATTTTAGTATGACGTTACAGCAACTACAAGCACAGCGGGTGAAGCTCGGCTAGCCGCTTCCTATGGTGTTCAAATAAGCGCGGCGTTTAGAATATTTGTGCGGGGCAAGTACATATTACGGCTTCTGCTTGGCATTTTCTTTGGAATTTTCTTTGGAATTTTCCTTGGACTCTTCTTTGAAGATTTTATGCTTGCCCGTATAGGCAAACAATTCTAAGCGATTGGAGACACCCAATTTTTCATAAATTGAAGTGAGGTGATTACGCAAAGTATGCTCGCTGATGTACAAGCGCTTAGCGATTTCCTTGGTCGTGGTCGAGCTAGGGTCACTGCCAACCTCCGCTGCAATCAGCCGTTCTTTGCGCGTCAAGCTAGCAATTTTTTGTTGCTCTGGGTCGCTGGCTTCCGCTGCTTTTCTGCGCGATAGTTCAAGGAAAATTCGACCCGTTGCCTTACCATCTAACCACACTTCCCCTTGATAGGTTTTTTCTATCGCTTTGAGTATAGATTCTGCTGGGCTGGCTTTTTCTACTACACCCCGCGCACCCGCTAACACTGCTGCATCATGTGAAGAATAGTCATTGGAGCCAGTCAGCACCAATATCACCGCTTGAGATTTGACCAGCAGTGGGGTGATCGCCCCGATGCCGCTTTCGCCATTGAGATCAAGATCCAACACAATCACATCGGCCTTTACACTATCCAGTAGCCGTAAAGCTTCTTCTGGATTCGTCGCTGTACCCACCACTTGCATAGTTGGTTTGGCACTATTAACCAACCGCTCTAAACCCCATAACAAGCTGCGATGATCATCAATAAGCACGACGTTAATTGTATGATTTTGTGTTTGCATTATGTCCTCATAACGGTATAACTACATGGATAACAGTATACCCTTGCACGTCGCGTTCAACAAAGCTTGAGCCGCCTAATAATAGTGCGCGAGCGTTAATGGAACGCGGAGTAAACTCTGCTTTCGGCAATGTATCCATCGCCTCATTCGCGATATTTAAATACAACTTTTTCTCATCGCGACGCATCTCAATGTAAGCTTTTTTAGCTTTTGTATGGCGCAGAATATTGCTCATTCCTTCCGCCAATATTTGCAATGCAGCCCCAGCCAACCGCGCGTTTACGCGCATATCTGCGTCGCATTTTACCTCAACTGCCACACCGTAAAAACGCTCAAAATGCTCTGCCTGCGACATAACTGCCGAGACAAAAGTATCTCCCGTTAATGAAGTGTCTTCTCGCAAATTAATCGCGTAGCGACGCAAATCTTGTATAACCGATTGTGTCATTTCCAGCAATTCGCCAATTTCTTTAGACAGTGGGTTATCCGTCCCTGCCGCTTGTCGGTACAGCGCCTCCAATCCCAGCTTCAGCCCTATATAAGGCTGTACGGTCGTGTCATGAATATCCAATGATATGCGGTTGCGCTCATGTTCTGCGGCCTTGGATACCAGATCATCCATGAGTTGCATACTGTCTACCACCTGCACGACCAATGCGGCCAATTGTTCAGCAAACTCTACATCAGAACTAGACCAAGTTTTATCCCCAGCAGTGATAAAAATTCGCCCCGTATCCCCATCACGTTGCGCGAAAGGTACGGTGATAAAAGATGATGTGTCGAGAAAATTAGCTAACTCTCTACACTGATCGAGCGGGACAGCATTTTTCTGAAATGCCGCAGCAATGTTTTGATCCCACCACTCAGTTGACCGTCTATATAAAGTTGAAAATGTTTCGGGCAGTTTTAAAAGAAATTTTGCTGTTTCTTCAGGTAATTCACTGGGCAGTGCCGCCTGCCCCAGCTTATTCTTTGCCGCATGATAATACAAATAAGAAACAGGATTGGTCGGGCGTTTCAACACCAGAATACAGGCTCCCGCCCCAAAAAAATCTAACATGCGTTCTAGATTTGTGCCTATTGCATGATCATAACCAAATCGTGGATTCCACTGATTACTATTTATTTGCTGCAGAATATCTAAGCGTCGACGCTGGTGAATTTCGTGTCCGCCCCAGTAAGCAATCATATAACCCAGTGCCAGCAAATATACGGGGCGCACTAAAATTTGATCCCATTCCATCTCAGTTTCCAGCGCGAACCAAGCCCCCACAAAGCCGAACAACACGGTTGATGCACCAGTAACCAGCAGCCCTTCTCGAAATCCCCTAGAAAATGAGGCCGCTAAAATCGCAAACAAAAAAAGCAACACAAAAATACTACTAGCCCCCTGCGTCAGGGTAACCAGAAAAGAACTGAACAATACATCACCCCAATGGGTGTAGCGGGGAGGCAATGCAGGCGCGCCTTGCCGAGATGCTGTATACAATAAAACAGCACTCCAAGCACAATATAAAATGAGCGAGATATATGTGAATCTTGCCGTTTCGGCTGGATCTATGTAGATAATTGCCAGCCCAGAAAAGGCCAATATACAACGCACCAATGCAATCATCGATGCATCACCTGAGCCACCAAAAGCTGGAAGGGATAATGTCTTTTGTGTCTTGGATCGCTTTTCCATTACAGGTAGTTACCCCCTTTTCTTAATCAAAACCATGAACAAATTTATACAACAAACTGCAGGCAGTACAAATGTACCATTTTATGTAGTATATTCATAGTCCAAAATGCCTTCGCATTAGGTAGGTTACACCCATGCCATAAGCATTTGTTAAGAGTAAATTGCAGTTTGTCAACTAACCTTAAGGGGGCATCATAATGGCAAAAAAAGATCGTAATAGAGTGAATCGCGCGGAAGACCGCATCAATATGGCGATCACCTTCAATTTAGAGAATGGCGTTCCTGCTTTGACTCGCGATGTGAGTGCGTCTGGAATTTACTTTGAAACGGATGCCAATCAAGTGCCCGGAAGTATGATTAGTTTCGTGCTGCGCTTCAATACCCCAGGTGGGGAAATGGCACTAAAATGTGAAGGTCAGATTTTGCGTACAGAACCGCGCGGTGATCGCGTCGGTATAGCAGCCAAGCTCACCACCACTAAAGTAGAAGTCTGCCACTAACCTCCCTCGCGGCTGGCAGCTAATTTAGCTGGCAACCAAGCCACAGAACAACTACAGCTACTGCTCTAGTTGCATGGTAGTAACACCCCCCTCGAAAAGCATCTTTTAAACTCCTCCCCCCTACACTTCTACCGAAGCTTCAGCCTTAGGAACCTCCGATCAAGTCCGCCATGTACCCGCAAGGGGCACGCCGTGGTTGTAATGGGCTGAAGCCCAAACAACACACGCTGACCGCGTTGCTAACAAGAATGGGATGATCGCAAGGCGTGCGACGCTGGTCGTAGCTATTCTACGACACCCCAAAGATCATCACTGCAAGGGAGCACAACACCGTGAGCACCCATTTTTGTTGTAACCCGCATGGGAATTGGCTTGGTGGGCGGACTGCTACGTCAGACTCCTAGCGAAGGGAATAACCCTTCTCGTCGCCTTTCTTGCATTCCATTGTCAAACAGCGTGCAAAACTTTCCAGATTAGAGGTGGAAACAGCGTCCAATAGTTTCCACCTCAGTGTGTCACCCTCCGGCGTTTTAGCCGGAGGTATCTGGAGTGTTTTATATGGACATGATTTA
>Ga0209824_10001357_pt1 | contig 13824 bp, 8 predicted proteins | sample VDWuncwatermetaG_FD_184124 | JGI IMG/M metagenome (GOLD analysis project Ga0209824, IMG submission 184124) | Wastewater microbial communities from Netherlands to study Microbial Dark Matter (Phase II) - VDW unchlorinated drinking water (SPAdes)... ... | reverse complement strand
TTTGGAAAAGGGGGGCAGGGGGGATTTAAGAGGAAAGTTGAAGCAAAACCAAATCCCCCTCAATCCCCCTTTGTTAAAGGGGGAAGCGACAATAAATTGCGGCGGCGGGTTTAGAACCCGCCCCTACCAAGTCACCCGATAACGATAGAAACAAATAAATGAACGGTCACACGAAAAAGAATTATCAACTGTAGGGAAATTTCAGGGGAGAAACTGCCATGGGTATGTTAAGTGCTGTTTTGTGGATTCCGTTGCTGGGGGTGTTGGCCATCCTGTTCATGCCGAAACAGGCGGTCAAGGCAATACAAGGGATAGCCGTTTTAGCGAGCGGACTATCCTTTTTATTGTCGTGGAACCTCTACTTCAGTTTTGACCAGAGCTCGTCCGCGTTGCAGTTTGTCGAGCGCCTAGAATGGGTGCCGGAAATGGGCATGACTTACACCCTCGGTGTCGATGGCCTGTCGCTGCCGCTGGTGATGCTCACCACCTTGCTGTCGCTGGTGGCGATCATCGCGTCGTACAGCATCGACGAGCGCATCAAAGCCTATTTCGCCTGGTTCCTGTTGATGGAATTCGCCATTTTGGGCGTGTTCATGGCGCAGGATTGGTTCCTGTTCTACATGTTCTACGAAATTACGCTGATCCCGATGTTCTTCCTCATCGGTATCTGGGGCGGCAAAGAGCGCGGCCCGGCGAGTATGAGCTTCTTTCTCTACACTTTGGGCGGTTCGGTGTTCATGTTGCTGGGGATTATCGCAGCCTATCTCAATACCCCCACGCACACTTTCGACATGATCGAAATGATGAAAGCCAACGTCGGCTGGGATAGGGATTTTCAAATTATCGTTTTTCTGGCATTCTTTCTCGGTGTCGCGGTCAAAATTCCGGCTTTTCCGCTGCACGGCTGGTTGCCGCTGGCGCACGTTGAAGCCCCGGTGCCGGTTTCCATGATGCTCTCCGGCATTTTGCTGAAAATGGGCGGCTACGGGCTGATGCGGATCACCGGCTTGTTCCCGCTGGGGGTGGAATGGTTTGCGCCGGTACTGCTGGCGATGGGGCTGATCAACATCGTCTACGGCTCGCTGATGGCCTGGAAACAGACCGACTTGAAAACCATGGTGGCGTTCTCTTCGGTCAGCCATATGGGTTTCGTGCTGTTGGGCGTGGCGGGCTTGACCGTCACTGGCTTTACCGGCGCGACCATGCAAATGGTCACGCACGGCTTTATCACCGCCGCGCTGTTTTTCTTGGTGGGCGTAATTTACGAGCGCGCGCATACCCGCGATGTCACCGAATTCGGCGGCTTGGGGCGCACCATGCCGTTCTATGCGACGCTGATGTCCTTGTCACTGCTGGCCTCGATGGGGCTGCCGGGTCTGGCCGGGTTCATCAGCGAATTCCACGCCTTGGTGGGCGCGTTCGAAAAATGGAAGTTCTGGGTTATCATCGCCAGCGTCGGCGTGCTGATCACCGCGGCTTACTCGCTGCGCACCATCAGCAAAATGTTCATGGGCACGTTCAATCCCAAGTGGGAAGATTTGAAGGATGTGAACATGCGCGAAATGGTGGTGCTGGTACCGCTGGCGCTGTTGATGGTGGGTTTGGGCTTGTTCCCCAGCATCGCGCTCAACCTGATGAAACCGACTTTGGTCAATATGGTCGGGCTGATCAAGTAGTGGAAAGCGGTGAATGGTGAATGGTGATTAGTGATTGGTGAAGGTGCTGGTTTTATTCACTATTCACTATTCACTATTCACTAATCACGAATCACGTTTTTAAGTTGCATTTGTAGGTCGGGCTATGCCCGACGACGCGCCGAGTTTGTCGGGCATAGCCCGACCTACAAAAGCCGATCAAGTAATTAAGGCAGGGGAGGAGGAAGGGTAACGGCAAGTGTTGGACGGAATTGAGGGTTTTACCCTTCTCCCTTCTCCCTTCTCCCTCCTCATTAAGGTTTTTGTTCAACTTTTCAGGAGTCATTTATGTCTGATCATCACGACGAGCATGGGCATGGCGAGCACGGGCACGGCGCTCACGACAAACGCCATTTCTTGAAACACGCGGTCGAGCATTATTGCCACATGTTGTCCGAGCAAGGGCCGATGAACATCACCTTTGTGCACAACAACACCTTGTTCGGTTTGCAGATGCAGAACCTGCATTTCGAAGCCTCGATCAAAGAATCGCAGCGCGTCAGCGGTGCCAAAGGCTTCCTGGAGAACGACGAATATCGCGCCTACTACAAACGCGGCCGCATCAACGATGACGATCTCGCCGTGGCCATGCGCCGCCGCAACGATCTCAAAGACAAGCTGGAAGAAGCGGTGGCCGCAGTGGGCGGGCAAGCCGTCACCATCGAGCAAATCTACCGCGCCCATATGGTTCACGGCGTAGAGCCGATCGGCTCGGCCATGCTGCGCTATGAAGTGTTTCAAAATAACGCGCTGAGCGTGTTCCGCGAAGATGTGCCCGAAGCGGTGCGCAAAGACTTGCTCGCCAAGGCCGAGAAAGAGCTGGCTGCGGGCTTGGCGCAAATTGGCCGCGACCAGACCTTTGCGCATTGGGTGCAAACGCACACCAACCTCGATCTGCCGTCGCATTTGCGCGCGCACAGCGTGACCGCCGTGACCAACGGCAACGCCCACAGTGCGGCCGTCGTGCCAGCAGCCGAAACCTCGCTCAAAACGATGGGCATCCCGCAGGATAGACACGCCGCGTATTTGGCTTGCGTGGATAAGCAGTTTGCCAGCCTATCCCCCGCGCCCACCAGCGATCAGCGCGACCAGTTGCGTTCGCGCTGGCTGGAGTCCGAAGCCGCGCTGGTAGATGCCATTTCGCGCCGCCATTTTGGTGTGCGTGGTAGCGTCGAGAGCATCAACGCTTATTTCAGCAAGAATCTGGAGCACTACGCGGTGTTGACTTTATGGAGCGCGAGCCTAGCCTCGTTTGCGCTGCGCGACCCGCTCAGCCCCACCGACCCGGTACATTTTATGGAACGAGACCCGGACGGTGGTGAAACCGAAGGGTTGGCCGAACAGTTCCGCCACATGCAAAGCTGGGGTGGCCCCGCCATCCCGCTGGATGCGGCCTTGCGCGCGGGCATCGAAGGCTTGGTCAAATCGCAGTTGGGCGAGATCCAGGAGGGCGTGGAAAAGAATGAGTCCAAGGCGATGGAAGCCGCGCATTTGTGCTGGATCATTTTGCACGATTTGAACGCCAACCACCTCAACCGGCGCGGTCTGGAAGCGATAGAGTCGCTGATTTCCCTACGCGAAAAAGATGCAGAATACGCCGCGCTGGTCGAGCAGCTACATGCCTGCGATCCGCGCGAGCGCATGTTGGCGCATTGCCGCGCCGACCTAGCCTGGCAGATTGAGTCTTTTGGTAAGGCTAGAAATCACGCCGATTTTCTGAATACGGTGATGGGCGAGGACTTGGTCGAGCGCGTCAACCGCTACATGATTAAAATTGCCGCCGTATTCACCGACGAGGGCTTGGCGGCTTGGCACATGCCGGGACGTGTGTTGGGCTTCTATGAGGCTTGGCGCAATTTGGCCTTGCACGAGCGCTGTTTCGATTTCGACGATTTGACCAACTGGCGCGACGCGCTGCACCATATGCCGACGCTGGCCGATGATGCGGTGTTGCACTGCTTGGAGCAACTCGGCATCAAGCAAGATCAGTGGGGCGATTATTGCGCGCGTTCTATGTTCCGCTTGAAGAACTGGGCGAGCATGATATTCTGGGACGAGTTACACCCCAACCGCAACAAACAAAAAATGCACCCCGCCGACGCGCTGCAATATTTGGCGGTACGCCTGTTCTACGAAACCCTGCTGGTGAAAAAAACTTGCAAGAGCATCTGGCAGATCGATGCCAGCGCGGACAGCCTCAACCACTACTTCTCCAGCCATCCTTCCGAGTATCTGGTGCGCCGCGAGCTTTACGCGGCGCATCTGCCTGACCATCTGGCCGAAGAAGCGCGCGCGCTGGTCAACAACAAATCCTACTCCGGCGGCGATGAGGACGGTCACTGGAAAGTGCTCGCAGACATGATTTGGGCGTGGCGCGAAAGCGGTGACTCGGATTTGAAGCAGGGGCACAATCTCCACAAGAGTGCATGGCGTTTGTTCCATTTAGCCCAGTTGACGGGAATCTCGGGGGCGGAACTTCGCGCCCTCGGTGCCGAGGGTGCCGAAAAATTAGTGGCGGCACTGGACACGTTGCCGTCCACCGAACACGGCATCATCTGGTTGCTGGCACTGGAGTGCAACTACCATGACGAAATCACCAACGCGCTCAAACAGAATCACGGCAAAGGTCGCTGGCGCACCCGCGAGACACGCCCCAAGGCGCAGGTTTTTTTCTGCATCGACGAGCGCGAGGAAAATATCCACCGCGCTTTCGACGAGCTTGATCCCGGGTATGAGACATTAGGTGCGGCGGGCTTTGTGGGCGTGGTGCATGATTACCAGAGCTTGGATCAGCACGCGAGCTACCCTTTGTGCCCTGCGGTCAGAACGCCGGGGCATCGCACCTTTGAAGTGCCGCGCGATGCGGCGATGCAGACGAGCTTGCCGGTGCACAAAAAACGCGCCAAGTGGGTCGAGGCTTTCCACAACGCGTATTGGGAGGCCAAGCGCAACGTGCTGTCGTCTTATTTCATCATCGACTTGTTCGGCTTTTTGATGGCGATACCGCTCATCGGCAGAGTGTTCTTCCCGTTGAAATATTTTACGGCGATGGACGCGATCGGCACGATGATCGTGCCGCCGGTAGAGACCCAGATTTTGGTGACTAGACCGACCGAGGCCGAGATGGAAAAATATGGTTTAGACCCGGCAGGTAAACCGATCGGCTTTACCGATGAAGAGCAGATCAATTCGATGGAAGCGTTTCTGCGTAACACGGGGTTGACTTACCAGTTTGCGCCGATAGTCATCAACTGTATGCACGGTTCCGCGAGCGAGAACAACCCGCACGAAAACGCGCATGATTGTGGCGCGGTCAGCGGCAAGCACAGCGGTCCAAACGCGCGTGCGATGGCGGCGATGTGCAACCGTCCGGTGGTGCGCGAAGGCTTGCGTAAAAAAGGCATCGATATTCCAGATGACACTTGGTTTATCGGCGGCCAGCACAACACCGCGAATGATAAGATTGATCTTTACGATACTCAGGATGTGCCCGCACACTTGCGCGAGAAGTTTGAGATTGTGAAAAAAGATCTGATTTACGCCAGCATGAAAGCCGCGCGTGAGCGTTGCCGCAAGCTCAAATCCGCCCCTGACGATCCTACACCGGAAGCTGGCTATAACCATGTGCAGAACCGCGCTAAAGACTTTAGCCAGGTGCGCCCAGAATGGGGTCATTGCACCAACGCTTTCGCGGTCGTGGGTCGCCGTTCGGTGCTGCAAGGCGTGTTCTGGGATCGCCGCCCCTTCGGCATCTCCTACGACCCCACGCAAGACGACGATGGCAAAATCCTTGAGCGGATTTTGCTGGCGGTCGGTCCGGTGGGCGCGGGTATCAACCTCGAGTATTATTTTTCGACGGTGGATACCAAAGCCTACGGATGTTCGACCAAAGTGCCGCACAACGTCACCGGCATGATCGGCGTGATGGCGGGCGCACACAGTGATTTGCAAACCGGCTTGCCGACGCAGATGACCGAAATCCACGAGCCGATGCGCCTGCAACTGTTTGTGGAAGCCCCTCCCGGCAGGGCCGTGGAAATCTACAAGCGTCAGCCGCCGATCCAGCAATTGCTCAACAACGAGTGGGTGCTGCTGACGGTGATCGACCCCGACACCGGCGATTTCATCCAGTTTTTCCCGAATGGGGTAGGTTTCTCCAAGTGGGAAAAACCGATCAAGCCGTTGTCTGTCGTGAATGACTCATCCGATTGGTACAAAGGGCACAAGATGAATTTCTTGCCGCCGTGTTTCATCAAAGAACCTGCCGGGCGTTATGACCAAAAAGGGAGAGCGTAATGGACTACAATTTAATCGTAACCGCAATCGTCGCTCTGCCGCTACTCGCGGCAATCGTCAACGGCATCAGCCTGTTGATGGGCGAAAAGCTTCACTATAGAACGGTGCAGGGCATCACCGTGAACGCTATCCTGCTGTCTTTTATCGGCTCGGTGTGGGTGTTCATGCAGGTGCTGTCCGACCCGACACCCAAGCAGGTCAACCTCTACACTTGGATGGTGAGCGGCGATCTTAAAGTCAACATCGGCTTCATGATAGACGCGCTGTCGGCGATCATGATGCTGGTGGTGACCGGGTTCAGTTTCATGATAGCGCGTTTCTCCATCAACTACATGCACGGCGACTACAGCTTCTCGCGCTACTTTACCGCGCTGGCACTGTTTGTTTACGCCATGCTGATTCTGGTGATGGGCAACAACTACGTGATGTTGTTCATCGGCTGGGAAACGGTTGGGGTGTGCTCGTATCTGTTGATCGGCCACTATTACAACCGCACCTCGGCAGCGCGCGCCGGCACCAAAGCCTTCGTGATGAACCGCGTCGGCGATGCCGGTTTTCTGATGGGCATATTCATCATGGCGACGTATTTCGGCAGCGTCGATTACGCCGTGGTGCTGGCGAAAGCCCCCGGTATGGATAGCGGCGTGGCCACGGCCATCGCGCTGTCGCTGTTGCTGGGCGCGATCGGTAAATCCGCACAGTTGCCGCTCGGCACCTGGTTGTCCAAAGCGATGGAAGGCCCTACGCCTTCTAGCGCGCTGATCCACGCGGCAACGATGGTGACCGCCGGCATTTACATGATCGTGCGCAGCCACGCGATTTACGACATGGCCCCCGACGCGCTCATCGTCGTCGCCATCGTCGGCGCGCTGACCGCTTTCTACGGCGGCATGGTCGGGCTGGTGATTACCGACATTAAAGGTATATTGGCGTTCTCCACCACCACGCAACTCGGCTTGATGTTCTTGGCCTGCGGACTCGGTGCTTACGCGGTAGCGATTTTCCACCTGGTGGCACACGCTTTCCTGAAGAGCTTCTTGTTCATGACGGCACCGTCGATACTGCATCACATACACGGTGCGGGTGATCCATCAGAAAAAGAAAAGGAGAAATCGCCTGCGCCGCTGTTCAAACTGGTACTGGTCGGTACATTGGCCTTGGCGATCACCCCCTTTCTGGCGGGCTGGTGGTCAACAGATTTGGCCTTCGGCACGGGCAACATGCAGACTTTCATACTCGCCGCAGTGGGCGTGATGTCTGTGTTTGCTACGATTTACTACTCCAAGAGAATGATGGCGCACTCGTTCGCGGAGCATGGTCACGCGCCCGCCACCGCTGCTCACGGCCACGATGACCACGGCCACGGTCACGGCGGGCATGACGAACATCACGCACCCTCGGGTAGCGGCATGTTAGGTCCGCTGGTTACGCTGGCGAGTTTGGCAGCGGTAGGATTGGCGTTTGGTTTGTTGCCGGGCGGGATAGACAGCACCTGGTTCAAGGAATTCATCTCGCCGGTGGTGTCGGTAAAAGCGACGCAGCCGGGCGGCAACCCGGTACTGGCGTGGATGCTGTTTGCCTCTATCGCGCTATTGTTGCTGGCTTCGTGGTTCACCGCCATCTACATGGAGCGTTTCAAGCCGGAGTTGTCCAACATCACTATTGTTCGTTTGCGCTGGGCTTACGCGCTGGTGGTGAACCGTTTCTACCTAGACGAGATTTACGACAAGTACTTCGTCGGATTCGCGAAGCGTCTGGGTATGGCCTTGGATCGTTTCGACAGCAAAGTCATCGACGGCATCGTCGGTACACCGACTTCCGCGCCGCGCGTCAGCACCGCGCTCAGCACCTGGGAGCAGCGTTATCTGCAAGAGCGCGCCGGCATCGCCATCGAAGATAGCTCGGCCTCGCAGGAGGAGCGCGATCAAGCGCATGCCGACACCACCAAAGCCCCCGGGCTGGTGGGCTGGCTCACCACGGTGAGCGCGCGCAGTTCCGGCTGGGCGGAAAAAGAAGTCATCGGTAACACCTCCGGCATGGTCGGGGCGATGACCAAAATGGCCGCGACCGATGCTGCTTGGGTGGAAAAAAATGTGGTGGGACGCGCTTCCGGTGTAGCCGGTTGGGCCACCGAATGGGCCGCGTTCGACACCGCCTGGGTGGAGCGCAACATCATCGGTCGCTCGTCCGGTTTGATCGGCAATTTGACCGATGTGCTCGCGTCGATTTCCAACTGGCTGGAGCATCACGTGTTCGGCGAAGGGGTTAACGTCGCCGTGCCGCTGACCGGCGGCGTGTTCGGTCACGCCATGGTGCGTCTGGAAGAATTCATCAGCAAACCCATGGTCGCTGGGGTGGTGCTGGCCGGTATCTTTATCTGGGGAGTCATACTATGATATTCAATGAAATTTTTGCGACCGATCAGATCGGTTTCCCGATACTCAGCGTCCTGATCTGGTTGCCGGTAATCACGCTGGTGCTGCTGAATTTCGTGCGCAACGACACCGCCGCCAATACGCTTGCGCTGGCGAGCACGGCGGTGGAGCTGGCACTGGCGACGCTGGTGTGGATGAAGTTTCAGCTCGGCACCGCCGACTTTCAGTTTGCCGAACACGCCGGGTTCTACCAGTTGGGCGTGGACGGTATCAGCGTGCTGTTTCTGCCGGTCACCGCGCTGCTGATGTTGCTGGCGGTACTCTACGCCGAACCGGCGACCAAACAAGGCAGCCAACGGCATTATCTGATGGCGATGCTGGGGTTCGAAGCCTGCATGATGGGCGCGTTCGCTTCCACCGATTTGCTGATGTTCTGGATATTTTTCGCGCTGGAAATTCTGCCCAGCTACTTCCTGATCACGCATTTCGGCACCGGCGAGACGCGGCTGGCGGCGGCGAAAAATTATCTGGTGTACATGCTCGTCGCCTCGGTGTTGCTGCTCGCGGGATTGGTGATGCTCGGTGGCGCCATGGGCGGCGGCACCACGTTTGACCTGATCGCGTTGCTCAACGGCAGCATCCCCGCCGACAAGCAAACCGTTATTTTCTTTCTGCTGTTCTTGGGATTGGCGATCAAAGCACCGATTTTCCCGTTTCATACTTGGATGCCGCGCGTCTTGGAACAAGGCCCGGTGGTGGGCATGAGCGTGTTTCTGGTGGGTGTCAAACTCGGCACTTACGCCTTCCTGCGCTTTGTCATCCCGCTGTTGCCGAACGCCTCGCACGAGTGGTTCTGGTTGCTGGCGACGCTCGGTGCCATCGGCATGGTATACGGTTCGCTGATCGCGCTGGTGCAGACCAACCTGCGCCGCATGTTGGCGTTCGCCAGCCTGTCGCACATGGGCGTGGTGATGATGGGGCTGTTCTCGCTCAACTTCACCGGTTTCCAGGGCGGGCTGCTGCAAATGATTAACCTCGGCGTGACCGGCGCGGGGTTGTTCTTCATCGCCGGGTTCTTGCACACCCGCATGGGTCAGCCGGAAGTCTCCGGCATGGGCGGCCTCGGACAGTTTGCGCCGACCATGGCGTTTGCTTTCTTGGTGATCGGCTTGGCCGGGGTCGGCATGCCCGGCACCAACGGTTTCAACGGCGAGCATCTGGTGATGATCGGCGCGTACAAAATGCACTGGTTCATGTCGCTCACCGTCGGCATCGGCACCATCCTCGGCGCGGCGTATTTTCTGTGGTACTACCAGCGCGCCTTTCTCGGCAACGTCGGCAGCCCGGCAGTCAGCAGCATGAAAGATTTGAATGGCCGCGAACTGAGTATCGCCGCAGCGATGGCGGGGGTAATTTTCTGGATAGGCCTTGCGACCAGCCCTTTCCTGCACACCATGGAAGGTTCGTTGCGCGCGCTCGACGAGCGCATGCAGCATGTCACGGGCATCGACGCGGCACCGGTCAAGCCCGGTTCGCCCGAGGTCAAGGGCATGGCCGCGCCGAAAGCGCATTAACCGTAGGTCGGGCTTCAGCCCGACATAACCCTGAGTCGGGCTAAAGCCCGACCTACAAGGAGATAACCCGTGATACTCAACCAAATTTTCGCAGAGCAGCAGATCGGTTTTCCGGTTTTGAGCGCGCTGATTTTCTTCCCGGTGCTGGTGGCGATTGTGCTGACACTGGTCAACGACGAAGAAACGCAGCGTAAAATCACCTTCTTCGGCCTGCTCGTCGAGCTGATGATGGCGGTGTCGATGCTGACGAAATTCGTGCCTGGCATCGCCGACATGCAGTTTGTCGAGCACAGCCCGTGGATGGCGGGCATCGGCTCGAGCTACCACCTCGGCGTGGACGGCATCAGCGTGCTGTTTCTGCCGCTGACGGCGTTTATCAGCCTGTTGGTATTGCTGTTCACTTGGAACAGCGTCAAGTTTTTCAGCCGCTTTCACTTGGTCAGCTTGCTGTTGCTGGAAGCCGCCACCATGGGTATTTTTTCCTCCATCGACTTGATCCTGTTCTTCGTGTTCTGGGAAATGGCGCTGATCCCCTCGTTCTTCCTGATTAAATTCTGGGGTGTGGGCGCGCAGCGGCAATATGCGGGGATGAAATATGTGGTGTACATGTTGTTCGGTTCCGCGCCGCTGCTTATCGGCATTATCCTGCTCGCCTGGAACTACGCCAACGTCGCGGCAGTCACGCCCGGCATGGCACCCTACTCCTTCGACTTGCTGACGCTGTTGGCGACACCGGTGCCGGTGGTGTTGCAGACCACGATTTTCTTCCTGATGGCGATAGGTTTTGCGGTCAAAGGGCCGATGTTCCCGTTTCACACCTGGATGCCGTCAACCATTATGGAAGGCCCGGTCGGCTTGGGCGTGTTGCTGGTAGGCTTGAAGCTGGGCGTGTATGGCATGATCCGCTTCGTCATCCCCCTGCTGCCGGAAGCCAGCAAACAGTGGCTGTGGCTGATGGTCGCGCTGGGGTTGCTGGCGTTGATTTACGGCGCGCTGATCGCGCTGGTGCAGCCCAATTTTCGCAGGTTGTTGGCGTTCGCTTCGGTCAGCCACGTCGGGCTGGCGATGGTGGGCATGTTCTCGCTCAACGTGAACGGCATACAAGGCGGCATCATGGCGCTCGTCAACATGGGCTTGACCGCCACCGGCTTGATGTTCATCGCGGGCTTTTTGCACACGCGCCTGGGTTCGACGGAACTTTCGGCGATGGGCGGTCTGACGCGCCACGTGCCTCAGTTGGCGGCATTCTGTTTCATTATCGGTCTGGCTTCCATTGGCATGCCAGGCACCAGCGGTTTCACCGGTGAATTTTTGGTGATGCTTGGCGCGTTCAAAGCAGACTGGCGTTATGCGACGGTCGCCGTGGTCGGCGTGGTGCTCTCCGCGGGTTACTTCCTGTGGTATTACGAGCGCTCGTTCTTCGGCCCGGTTACTAGCAAAATCGTGCCCAAGCTCAAGGACTTGGCCCCGCGCGAATTTGTCATCGCCGCGTCGCTGGTCGCGGTCATCCTCGGGGTGGGGTTCAACCCCGCGCCAGTGCTCAACATCAGCAGCGGTTCGGTCAAAGCGCTGGTCGCCAGGGTGAACCAAGGCTCGCAGGGCGCGGCGCAGGGTGCAAATAAGGCGGCAGAACCCGCGCAGCAAGCGGTTGGCAAAGAGAAAATTGCCGCGCTAGCAAAATAAGCTTCAAGGAAAAAGTAACAGTTTTTTTAGCGTCCCCACGCCAGCGCGTGGGGACGTTTTGTTTTTGGCGACGCACTCGATCATGTTCCCACTCCCCGCACGCGCGGAGAGATTTTTTGTAGGGGGAACGAAGTGCACCATCGGTATGGATTGGTGCACTTCGTTCACCCTACGACTCATGTCTCGCGCCAGTGTGGCATCGTTATGCTTAAAAACAAACTCGCAGAATTATTAAAATCCAACACGCCGTTACTGGCCGCCGCCTTTGACGACAAGGCGACTGCGGAGACCATCCAACAGGCAACCGGGCGCGGCATGGATGTCGCCGAGTTGCGCATCGACCGTTTCGCCCATCTCGACCGGTCGACCGTGCTCGGTGTAGCCGAGAAATTCGAGGCGCAGGGAGTGCCCACACTCGCGACTGTTCGCGCCAGGCTTGAAGGGGGGGAGGCCGTGCTGTCGGAGGCGGAGCGTCTGGCGATTTATCTGGCGGTTATCCCTGAAGTCGATGCGGTCGATATCGAGCTATCGTCTCAAGGCATACTTGCGGCAGTGGTCGGCGCGGCACATCGCGCGGGCAAACTGGCGATCATTTCATTTCACGATTTTGAAAAAACCCCCGCCGCGAGCGATTTAAATACGATTTTCGCCAAGGCCGTTGCTGCGGGTGCCGACATCGTTAAAATCGCCGCGCACGCCGCTGCACCCGCAGATATCCAAACCTTGGCACAACTCCTGCTAGCGCACTCCGATAAAAAGCTTGCAGTCATCGCCATGGGCGAGCAAGGGATTTTGAGCCGGGTTTTTTTCCCCGCGCTGGGGTCTTGCCTGACCTTTGCCCACATGGGGGAAGCCGGTGCACCGGGGCAACTCGAGTTGGCTGAAATGGCGGAATTGCTCAAAAAGTTTTACCCGTCCGCAAATTTCTAGCCTTGCCAAAAGTTAGCATAAATGATAACATGCCCGCCGTGAACTGGACCATTGACTACTACAGTGAGCGGGTTCATCAAGAAATTCTGGCATGGCCGGTCGGCATCTATGCGGATTTCCTCCGCTTGGCGGGCATGATGGAGGGGCATGGTGCAGACCTGCGCTTGCCGCACTCGCGGGCGATGGGCGAAGGGCTGTTTGAATTGCGTTGTAAAGGACGCGAAGGGATGGGGCGAGCGTTTTATTGTGCCGTGACTGGACGGCAGATAGTGATACTGCACAGTTTTATCAAAAAAACGCAAGAGACCCCGGTCAAGGAACTTAAAACCGCACACAAGCGATTAATAGTCTGTTGAATTTCTCCACAAAACCATAATTTCCGTCATTCCCGCGAAGGCGGGAATCCAGAACTTATTGATTTATCAAGTGTTGCAAAACACTGGATTCCCGCCTTCGCGGGAATGACGATGTTTGGGTGAGAAATTCAACAGACTGTTAAAAGAGGTGAAACGTGGATAACGAAAAATACAACCCGGTACGCGCTAATCTGAAAGAGGAATTGGCTCAGGCCATGCTCCGCCCAGGTTTTAAGCAGGCCTGGGACGCGCTCGAAGAAGAATACGCCGCCCTCGGCGAAGTTCTCAAAACGCGCAAAGCCGCCGGGCTGACGCAGGAGCAAGTTGCGCAGCGCATGGGCACCACCAAAAGCGCGGTATCGCGACTGGAGGCCTCGATCAGGAGCGACAAGCATTCCCCCTCGTTTGCGACCTTGCGCAAATACGCCCACGCCTGCGGCAAGCGGCTAGTGATCAAAATGGTGTAGATTGCGACTATCGTTCCCACGCTCCGCGTGGGAACGCATCTCGGGACGCTCCGCGTCCTATCCGCAGCAACGCTTATCAGCTTGTGGCGTTTCCGGCAAAGGTCGTGACGCGGAGCGTCACTGGCGGCGTTCCCACGCGGAGCGTGGGAACGATGCAAAAAAAAGAGTGAATTCGTAGGTCGGGCTTTAGCCAGACAGCGGTTGGAACGTCGGGCTAAAGCCCGACCTACGGGAAAATTATGGTCGTTTCTATCAAGAATTGGAATAAGTTGCATTTCAAGGCCGCAGATAAATCAGCATTCCCTTATTTGCAACACATTAAATAAGTGTGTTGACATGGTGAAATAAAATTGCAACAATCCGCGTGCAGTTATAACGGATGCGGTTTCCAAGACCCGTTCGTGTTTTTTCGATTAACGTTTAAAGGGCACCTCTATAAATTCACTTTC
>Ga0209824_10001356_pt1 | contig 13827 bp, 14 predicted proteins | sample VDWuncwatermetaG_FD_184124 | JGI IMG/M metagenome (GOLD analysis project Ga0209824, IMG submission 184124) | Wastewater microbial communities from Netherlands to study Microbial Dark Matter (Phase II) - VDW unchlorinated drinking water (SPAdes)... ... | reverse complement strand
GCACGTCAAAGTCAGTATCGTCTGCTCAGTGTTCCTGCTAATGAGTTCCCCAAATTGCCAAAAATTGAAGGGGAGTTTCAAGATTTAGAAAGTGAAATTTTTATCAATCAGCTTGATAAAGTCGCTTTTGCCATGAGCACAGACGAAACACGTCATCATTTGAATGGCATTTTAATCGAAAAAGTTTCCGAATCTGATGTGGTTTTTGTGGCCACAGATGGTCATCGTTTGGCTTTGGTTAAGCAAGACGTGAAACTGCCACACATGAAACAAAAGCGCGTCATTATTCCCCGTAAAGGAGTTAACGAAATCCGTAAAATGATAGCCGGTCATAAATTATTTTCTATGGCTGTTGGCGATCGTCACCTGTTTTTAAAAAATGAGCAGCAAACTCTTTTTGTGCGTTTAATTGATGGTGAGTTTCCCGATTATAATCGTGTTATTCCTGATAATAATCCTCTCTTTGTCGATCTGCCACGTCAGGAGTTATCGGGTGCTCTTAAGCGTGTGTCGCTGCTTTCGAGTGACCGTTCACACGGGGTTGGTTTTTATTTTGTGAATGGTTCACTCACTGTCAGTTCTTCAAATCCTGAATTGGGTGAAGCTAAAGAAGAAGTCGCTTTGGCTTACCAAGGTAATCCTCTTAATATTGGTTTCAATGCCAAATATTTCCTGGATGTGCTCTCTGTTATTAGCGAAGACAAAGTCAAAGTGGCTTTTAAAGACGCTCTCTCACCTTGTTTGGTCACAGTGCCTGGGGATGATGTTTTTAAGTCTGTTATTATGCCAATGCGCATGTGATTATTCGACCGTTATTGTGCCGTCAGGCGTTGTCATCGTGCTGGTGAGATATTCGGTGTAGAAGAACAAAATATCGCCACTGGTGGCTGTTTCTGGAATGGTAATGGTTCCATAAGAGTCATGGATGATGGGATTGCTGGCAAAGTTTCCTGTGTTGTCAAAAAGGCCTTCAGCTGACTCAGATAAAATTCGGTGGGGAATACCATCTTGGTTATGGAAAAATATGGTTTCTCCCACTTCTACAGTTATTTCTGTGGGAATGAATTGACCATCCATGATGATGATGGTCGTATCATCAGATACAGGCGTTTCTTCAGTTACATCACCACATGCGGAAAATAGGAATAGTAAAAAACAACAGAGCCAGCGCATGAGGACACGTTAGATTGATGGAGTAGAGACTGTCAACGCGATGAATACCATAATTTCCATTCTGTTTTGGATTTATTTGATCATCACTAACTTAGTGCTGTTTCCAATTGCTGTACTTGTGCGTCTTTTGACTATTTGGGATGTAACAGCGCGGGCCAATCATTCTTTTTCTCGTCTTTGGTCTTTGTTTTATTCAGCCGTTAATCCCTACTGGGCTATTTCTCTTGCTGGTCTTGAAAAGATCAATCCTCATGAAACCTATGTTTTAGTGGCTAATCACAACAGTTTTATCGATATCCTTGTGCTTTATTACCTACCTCTTCATTTTAAATGGGTCGCCAAAGATTCTCTTTTTAAAATTCCACTTTTTGGTTGGAATATGCGGCTCAGTCGCTACATTGCCATCAGACGTGGCGATGAAGCCTCAAAACTGGCCTTGTTTAAAACAGTCAGGCTTTGGTTGGCTCGCAAAGTCAATGTGCTATTTTTTCCCGAGGGAACACGTTCACTCGATGGTAAACTTAAACCGTTTAAGCCAGGTGCTTTTAAGGTTGCTATTGAAAGTGGTGTGAAGATTTTACCCATAGTTTTAAACGGAACGCGTGAGGCTTTGCCAGCCAGAAGTCTGATTTTTGCACACAAAGCTTTTATGAAGCTAACAGTTTTGGACCCAATTGATCCGACTTTAATTAATGAGGAAGACTTAATCATCAAAACCAATATTCTCATGAGTCAAACGCATACGGCTATTAGTGGAGCTTTGAAGTGTTGAGTGGCTTCAAAACTTCTAAATGTATTTTTTAAAAGCTTCCAAAATTCCTGCTGCTTTTGTGAGACATTCTTCATATTCGGCTTGAAGATCAGAATCAGCGACAATGCCGCCGCCTGTGGCAAAGTTTAATTGACCACTTTCTTGTAGCAGCACAGTGCGAATCGGAATATTAAAGCAACACCCATTTGGACCAAAATAACCCATGGCACCCGTGTAGAAACCACGCGAGCGGTTTTCTAGTTTTTTGATCATGTCCATTGCCATGATTTTTGGAGCGCCTGTAATGGATCCGCCAGGAAACAGGGCGTTGAATAAATCATAAGCTGTGGTTTTGGTCTTAAGTTTTCCACAGATGTCGGCCACCAAATGATGATAATGCGAAAAACTCATCAAACGCTTGCGATTTGGCACAGTCACGCTGCCAAATTCACAAACTCTTCCCAAATCATTCCGCAATAAATCGACGATCATCAGAAGTTCGGCATCGTCTTTAGGGCTTTGCAAAAGAGTTTTCTGGTTTATGCCATCCTGGTTTGTGTCAGACGCGCGCTGGATAGTCCCTTTGATGGGATTCAAAATGATAGATGCGCCTCTGGTTTCAAAAAATCTCTCAGGTGATGCTGATAAAATGGCGCCATCCGGAATTTGCATGTAGGCCATGAAAGGTGCGGGCACGGTTTGACGAAGCTTCAGATAAGCCGAAAATGCATCCCCTTTGTAACGGGCTAACCAATCAAAGGTGTAATTGACCTCGTAAACGTCACCTCTGTTAATCGCCTCTTTGATCGCTTTTACATCCTCTTGGTAGCGTGCGAAAGAAATTGCAGGCTTGGGTTCTTCAAGCACATGAAAATTTTCCAGAGGAGAGACTTCGAGCTTCAAACATTTTAGCAAAGCTTGTTTGGCTATGGCTGTTTCGGCATGCAGCTCAAAGCTTTGAGTTTGGTGATCAAAAAGCAAGTAAGCTGGATATTTTGCCAAGACAGCCAAGGGAGCCGTATTTTTGGTTGGCAGATTTTTTTTTGGAAATTGTTCAAAGGCTGAGAAGGCTTCATAACTAAAAGCCGATAGCCATAGGTGTTCAGAGCTTATTGGGGAAATCGTTTTTAAAAATGTAGCGAGCTCAGTGGTGTCTTGAAAAACATTGGTTTCCTCAGGCAAGCAAGCCAGCAAAGAACAATTCCCACCAACAGCAGAATCGAGCCAGACAAAGCCCTTTTGTTGACGGAGTTTGAGCGCCGCCGTAAGAGGATTTAGGTTGGCAAGCGTCGTATTCATGAGGGAGACTGGTCCATGGCCTATCTGATTGTTAAAGCCATTCACGTGATGGCTGTTGTGGCTTGGTTTGCCGGGCTATTTTATATTTTTCGTCTCTATGTCTATCACACTGAGAACCGTCACAATCAAGAGGTTACGGCACTTTTTATAGTGATGGAAAGACGTCTTTATTATGCCATTATGTGGCCAGCCATGGTTGTGGCCACGGCGATGGGTGTTGCGTTAATTGTTATGCTTCCCGAATGGCTTAAGGCTGGTTGGCTGCACGTGAAGCTTGCCGCATTGGTCTTACTGTATGGCTATCATTTTTATTCTGGCTACATTCGTAAAAAATTAAGTCAGGGAATTTATCTTTTGAGTAGCAAGCAATGTCGAATGATCAACGAAGTGCCCACATTTATTTTGATCATCGTTGTTGTGATGGTCATCATCAGACCTTTTTAGATTTTATTTTTTGCATAGCTAGATAAATTCGTGCTAAGTGAGAGGCGTTACCTGTTCACACCACAAGATCCCGTCCGCCTTAGGTGGGCGGGATTTTTTTCTTAGCTCAAGGTTTCTCTGCGTGCTAGACTGCTCAACGTGAAGACTCTCAGACGTATTCTTATTTTCCTAACCGTTCTCATTTTTCTTTTGGGCGGCGCAGGTTTTTTTATTGCTCAAAAATTTCTGCACTACAAAAACCCTGAAACCGTCCAAGTCTATTTACAAAAGGGGACAAGTATTCGGCTTATTTCGCAAAAACTGGCTGAGGCTGGTGTTGTTTCCGATGCTAGATTTTTCGAAGCCTATGTGCGCCTGTTTAAGCCAGCGGGAGCTCTCAAATCCGGTGAGTACGAATTTTCACAGGATATGGATTTGTCAGCGGTCATCGAAAAGCTCGTGAGTGGCGATGTGCTGAGGCGCCAGTTTACCATTCCCGAGGGTTATGACTTGCGCAAAACAGGCAAGCTTCTGGCTGATAAAGGCATTCTGAACCTGACGGATTTTGAGCGTTTCAAACATCGTATCGATTGGCTCGTTGGCATTAAAGGTGCAACAACCTTGGAGGGCTTTCTTTTTCCGGATACCTACTCTTATGATTCACAAACCTCACCTGAAATGACAGTCAAAAATCTGGTCGATAATTTTATGATGCGTGTGGGGATCGAACGTTTGGCCAAAGGTACAGCCAAGGGACTTTCCCCGCTTGATGTCGTCACACTTGCTTCAGTTATTGAGAAAGAAACGGGCCAGGCTAACGAGCGGCCACTCATTGCCGGCGTATTTTTCAATCGCCTCAAACTGGGTATGCCTTTGCAGTCGGATCCTACAGTCATTTATGGAATTACGAATTTTAATGGCAATCTGACTAGAGCCGATCTCAAAAGAGATCATCCCTACAATACATACACACGTGGTGGGTTACCCATAGGTCCAATTTGCTCGCCAGGTTTAGAGGCGATTGAGGCTGTTTTGACTCCAGCTGTGACTGACGCGCTTTATTTTGTTGGCAAAGGAGATGGCAGTCATTATTTTTCCAGTACGCTGGATCAGCACAATCAGGCGGTACGTTATTATCAATTGCATCAGGGATCGGAGCCTCAATGAGTTTATCTTATCTTGTTTATGATATTGAATCTATTGTCGATAAGCACCTGCTCAATCAAATTCATTTTGCGGGTCAAGGCTTGAGCGATCAGGAGGCTTACGATACCCATACGGCTGAGCTGTTAAAAAAAGACGGTAAAACGTTTGTGAATGCGGCCTTTCACATTCCCATTTGCTTGGCCGTCATCGCTGTCGATAAGGATTATGGCATTCAACGCATTGGTCTTTTGGGTGAAGGCAGCCGCACACCGGGTGCGATTGTTCGCCATTTCTGGGACATGTATAACAAGGGCAATTTTACGCTCGTTGATTTTAATGGTCGTGGTTATGACATTCGCTTGCTTGAGTTGTGGGCGTTTCGTCAGGGTATTTCTATTCACTACCGCCACTTCGATAAATTTGGTGTACGCTATCGTTATTCGGATGACAAACAACTCGATTTACATGAAGCCATTAGTAATAATCTGTCAGTCAAATATCAGGGTGGCCTCAATCTTTTCGCCAAGCTTTTAGGTAAGCCCGGCAAAATGGAAACAAAAGGGGATCAAGTCCAAGCTCTTTATGATGCGGGCAAAATGGACAAAATTGAAGACTATTGCCTGGGCGATGTCTTCGATACATATTTTGTTTTCCTGCGTTGGAAGGTCGTGCGTGGACAAATCAGTCTTGAACAAGAAGCGTATCTTGTTAAAAAAGCGCATGAAGCCATTAAGGCGCATGAAGCCGAAACAGGCTTTTTAAAAGAATATTTAAATAACTTTGCTTATTGGCAGCCCGTTGATTGAGGGGGATGCATGAAGATTGAAGCGCGTATTAAAGAGTTAAAACTTCCTCTTGTGGTGTTGGCTAAGCCCCAAGGTTCTTATGTGCCAGCCGTTTTGAGTGGCACTCAAGTTATCACGAGTGGCCAGCTTCCTTATCAAGACCAACGTCTTTTATTTCCGGGTCGTGTCGGCAAAGAAGTCACTTTAGAAAATGCCCAAAGGGCCTCGCGTATAGCTGTTATGAATTGCTTGGCTGCGGCCAAGAGTGTGATTGGTGATTTGGACCGCGTCAAAAAAATTATTCGTCTGAATGGTTTTGTGTGCAGTGCACTTGGTTTTAATGAGCAGCCACGTGTTTTGAATGCGGCTAGTGATGTTCTTATCGATATTTTTGGCGAGGTCATTGGTCAACACACGCGTTGTGCCATTGGCGTGTTTGAGCTCCCAGCCTTTTCCTGTGTTGAGCTTGATATGCTGCTCGAAATCAAATCGTGAGTTCTGCCAAAAAACGCCTAGATGAACTTCTTGTTCTTCGTGGTTTAGTTGAAACACGTGCCAAAGCCCGTGCGCTCATCATGGCGGGTGAAGTTTTGGTGAATGAAACGCCTGCGCAAAAGGCGGGTTTTTTAGTTTCTGATGACGCAGTTATCCGCGTTAGAAATGTGTCAAAATTTGTTAGCCGCGGCGGGGAAAAATTGGAGGCGGCGCTTTCTCGTTTTTCTGTTGATGCCAAAGATCTTATTTGCCTTGATGTTGGGGCTTCAACCGGTGGGTTCACTGATTGCCTGCTTCAGCGGGGCGCCAAAAAAATTTATGCCATCGATGTTGGTTATGGCCAGCTGCATTGGAAGTTGCAAAGTGATTCGCGCGTGATTCGTATGGACCGCGTCAATTTTAGGCTTATCGATGTAAAAACTTTTCCTGAACGTGTTGATGTTGCTGTTATGGATGCTTCATTTGTTTCGGCAGCTTTGCTCATTCCCAATTTGTCTGCACTTTTAAAAGCAGGTGGCACGGCCGTTATTCTTGTTAAACCCCAGTTTGAAGTCGGCAAGGGCGCTGTGGGTAAAGGCGGCATTGTTCGTGATGAACTTAAACGCTTAGCTTGTGTTCAAACCATTCGAAAAGCCTTAGAAGCTCATGCCTTGCAAGTTCTTGGTGAAATGGAATCACCCCTGCGTGGCGGTGATGGCAATGTTGAGTATTTATTGATGGCAAAAAAATAGGCCCCTAAAGGGCCTGAATTTTCTTAGTCCTGCTTTTGTAAATGCAGGTCCGTCTTTTATTATTTTAGTATTCTTCAGCTTTGGCAACTTTGTTGAATTCAATGACTTTGTCCGAGCCGCGTGATTTACGGTTAGCGACATCACCCATAGAGCAATTCCCCTCGAAAACAGCGCCTTCTTTAATGATGAGAGAGGGTGCAATGATGTCACCACGTACAATGGCTGGCGAATTAATTTCGATTTTTTCTTTGGCTAAAATGTTACCACGAATTTCTCCAAAAATATGGATAGTGCCAATTTCGATTTTACCTTCTACCATGCCACTTTGGCCGATGGTTAGTTCACCGGTAGAGTAAATTTCGCCTTTAAATTTACCGTTGATGAGAACGTTTCCTTCAAAGTCTAATTTGCCCTCAAAGCTGGCATCTTCGTTAAGAACTGTTGTTTGGTGGCTTGAACCTGTTTGCATATCGAGGGCCTCATTTTTTTCACGGAACATGGTGTCTCCTTAATTTTTTCCACATAAAATCTATTTTTACTTAATGATCAAGAAAGAAGTTTTTCGGCTATTTCATTGAACTCGGCCTCGTCGTTAAAGCTAAGGACGATTTGGCCTTTTCCGCCTTTTAATTTTAAAGCGACGTGTTTGCGGAGGTGATCTTTCATGCGGGTGATAATGCTCAAAAATCTTGGCGGTGTTTCTTGAGCTTCCCGTGCTGCGGGATTTGAGGCTTCTTCTTTGGCGGCGGTTTCTGTGATTTCCCCATCACGCAATTTACGTGTGAGATCTTCGACTTCACGCACAGAAAGACCATTTTTGACGATATCTTCTGCAATTTGAGTTTGCAGTTCTTTATTTTCAATGGCGAGCAATGCCCTGGCATGGCCCATAGAAATTTCGTTGTTGATTAAGTGAATACGAATTGATTCTGGTAACTTCAACAAACGCAGAGCATTGGCAATTGTGGAGCGATCTTTTCCCAGGCGTTTGGCCAGTTCATCTTGTGTGTACTGGTGCTTGGTTAGTAGCTCTTTGTAGGCTAGCGCTTCTTCGACAGGATTTAAATCTTGGCGTTGAATATTTTCGATCAATGCGAGTTCGAGAACTTCGCTTTCTTCGATGTCTTTAACGACAACGGCAACTTTTTCTAATCCAAGTTGCGAGGCCGCCCTGAAGCGTCTTTCGCCAGCAACAATCTCGTATTTTCCACCACCAATTTTGCGGACAATAAGCGGTTGTAGAATGCCTTTTTCTTCTATTGAGGCGGCTAGCTCATCGATAGATTCTCTGGCAAAAAGTTTACGAGGTTGATTGGGGTTGGGAATGATGTCGCTGATTGGGCATTCAAAATAATTTTTGCCACCGCTATCTGCGCGATTTCCTCCCATAGGGATGAGTGAGCTGAGTCCTTTGCCGAGGGCTTTTTTCTGGTCAGACATAATTTTGTTCCGAGTTCGGTTTTCTTGCCATTCACGAACGGGAGAATGACAAGAAAAACCTGAGTGTATCTATTAAAGTGCACACAGCTCTTGTTTTAATGTTCAAAAGCTTTATCAGGTGATTAAGCGAAGATTTCCTTTAGCAATTCCGCTCGCTCTTTCCAGGATTTCTTTTGAGACATCAAGATATGTCTCAGAGCCTTTAGATTTTCTGTCGTAAACGGAGATAGGCAATCCGTGTGAGGAGCATTCACTGAGTTTGACGTTTCTTGGAATGATGGTTTTCAAGACTTTGTCCTTAAAATAGTTACGAACTTCAGCGACAACTTCGTTAGCGAGGTTATTTCTTGAGTCAAACATCGTCATGACGATGCCAAGAATTTTTAAATCACTATTGAGAGCGTTGGTCACACTCTCGATTGTGTGGACAAGTTCAGATATTCCTTCAAGTGCGTAGTATTCTGTCTGCACAGGGATGATTATATCTGTGGCGGCTGTCAGCGCATTAACTGTGAGCAGGCTTAATGATGGAGGGCAGTCGATTAAGCAAAAGTCGTAATCATTCTGTACAGAATTAAGTGCATTTTTAAGTTTGTTTTCACGAGCGAACTCTTGAATGAGTTCTATCTCTGCACCAATTAAATCACGGTTAGCGGGAGCTATGTACAGATTTTCGAAATCGGTCTTTTTAATGATGCTTTGCATCGAAGATTCTTCAATAATGGCATGATAGATGCTTTTTTCAATGCGATACTTGTTGAGACCAACACCACTACTGGCATTGCCCTGTGGGTCCATGTCGACCAAGAGAGTTTTTTGCCCGAGAAGGGCCAATGAGGCAGCAATATTGACTGTGCTGGTTGTTTTTCCGACCCCACCTTTTTGATTGCAGACAGCTATAATTCTCATAAGCACCTATATTTATTAATGTTTATTTTGTTTTTGTCTATCAATATCTCATCGTCTACTTTAAGTCAGATTATTGATTATTATGTAAAAAAAGCAATTGTAAATATTGATTGCGCAAAGATTTATTGACGTCCTGTTCCACGTGAAACGGGTGAAATTGGTTTAAATTTTAAATAAATAAAATTTTTTAACGGATTAATTTTTTGTGAATTTATTTTCAAATAAATGAGATTGGTATGACAGAAGTAGCTTCACTTAGGTATCTATTTTGTAAATTTGTGCGTGGCATAGGATGTCATATGGCACTACATATATGATAGTGTATGGTAATATTTTTAGTCAGATCTTCAATGCAACGAATACACATCGTTATTTATGAGCAAGTAGGGCCAACAATGGCTAACTCTATTGACAGACAATTGGGGCTATCGGTGAATTATTTTTGAATAGATGATTCACGAGAGCTATACATTCTTACATAATTCTGTACATATTGGTCGTGTTTCACGTGGAACGTTGCGTCATGAATTCTGTAAGATTTTAAAATAATCTGTACATTTTGAGTTGAAATAATGCGCCCTGTTGAAGTGGGTGGTTGAAAGGGCGGATATACAGGAAATTTAGGTTTTTTTGGCAGTTTCAACTATATCATTATGAGGACAGCCGCGAGGGCTACCCAGAATTGTACATCAAAATAAAAATCAGTCTCCTCCGGATCATCCTTACAAAGGTAGGGTTGGGGGAGATATTAAAAAAGGCTAATAAGGCAAAATCGTGTGGAAATTATAAGTATCCAATAGCACATGTATTTGTAATATGAGGTTCCGGTCAGCCGCGAGGGCTGCCCCTACATAAGTTGCAACACATTGGAAAATTGAGCATTAATTATATTTGTTTTGGTAGGGGCTGCTTCTACAGAGAAATTATTTCATTCATCGTTGGCACACCGAGTAAATTGCCATCATTTTCGTAGGGGCAGCCCTTGCGGCTGCCCTTCTGAACTCACATTCTCATATTCCTCAAAAATATGAATTTACTTACAAGTTTTTCATCAACATGTATCGAGCAGTCGACTCTATGGAATAGGGCACCTGAATGATGTCGCTTTTAATCAGCAGTTTATTGAGTTCTGCTGGCGTCGAAAAATAGATAGCAGAGTCATTGGTGGAGCCATATTTATTTGCTAAATTAAAAAAATCAGAAGCACCAAACGTTGCACGTGAAACGAGAGTTAAAGGATGTATAAGGCTGTTAAGATCAAATGAGGAAAAGTCGGCATGATGAGCTTTGGCATTTGGCAAAGCTAATTCTCGAATGGCCTGGCGGCAAAAATTTATTTTTCGCCTGTCACGATCAATGAGGGTAACTTTTGATGATTCACCCAGGGCAATAGCCCAGGTAATTCCGGTAAATCCACCGCCACAGCCAATATCCAAAATTGAATTCAAAAGATCTGGCTTAAAGGAGGTGTTGGAACGCAAAGCTTGCAAAGCCAGTAAAGGGTCTAAAACATTTTCTTTTAAATATTCATCAAAACCGAGATTGGCCGTAATATTGATCTTGGCTCCCCATTTTTGAGCAAGCTGAAAATAATCCGAAAGCTTCCAAATCAGTGAATGATCCAAAGGAAGGTTGAGTTGTTGAGCTAAATCGGAAAGACGGGAAGAAAAAATATCTGACATAAGAAGTGTATAGAGGATTCGAACTAAAATTTTCAATTGATCTTAGCTTTTGTGTGACTTTATCTATATCCGGTTTGGCGATGCTGTTTTCGAAGTCAGGAATTAAAAACTTCGTCATTCCCGCGAAGGCGGGAATCCAGTGAGTTCAAATTTATTCCCAGCGGCTTGCCATGGAATTCCAACCTAATATTGTCGAGGCTAATTTTGAGCTGCGAACTAGAACGGCAGGCTCACCTGGGCTTCGTGTCGATTCAATGGCTAAATTTTTTGTCTGTGACACGTGAAACAAAATTAATAATTTCACGAACCGAGTCACATTGCCATTTTCAGTTCTCTCGCTTGACTCAGTCACAAGCAGCCGAGATTGCGTTTCGCAATTTGTGTTCAAAATTATTTTTCTGATACAAATTTGGTTCACGAACAGATTTGGCGACATCGGTGTAACCAGAAAAATAAATGACACAGGAAATCTTGTGTTCAGCAAAACAGATTTTTTAAAAGTTTTCTTTCACCAAATTCCTCCCACTTCATATGAGAGAGATGATCGTGTTCGATAGAATCCAAAATCAGAGAACCCTTTATTGACATGGAAGCCGATGCAACTAGTGCTGCCTGCAATAAGAAGTGTGTCTCGTTATTAGTGAGACATTGAAAATATCAGATAGTTATTTTTTAAAAAATAACGCGTATTTGATGCAGAAAAATGCGTCATGGGTTTTCATTGACCTGTTTATGACGCACATTATAATTTTGATATCGCGTTAAAATAAATCAAGATTATATAGATTTGACGCTGCTTTCATGACGAGTAAAAGCTTTTGTGTCTTGATAATGCAGTCAAGAGTTGCATCCGGATAATTGTTGTCAATAAGGTCTCGAAGGCTGGCCAAGACAATTCCCGTTAACGCATGAATGTGAGAAATTTCTGCGTCAGATAAGTTTTTTTCTTTGGATGGGAGTGTTCGAAAATTATGAGCGACTTCATTCATGAGAGGGACAAGTGAATTTGCTAAATCAGTATGACTGTTGAGCTGTAAAAATTCTGAGACAGCTTCAAAACGTTCAGCAATGAGTATGAGTTGACCCAAAAAAGATGAAGCATGGAAAAGTCGATTTTTTAAATCATGAATAAATCTGACCAATATTGAAGTATCAACTTCAGAGTGAGAATCAATTGGTCTGAGTTTTTGACCTAAAGCTTGATAAAAATCAGGATTTGAAATGACAGTATCTAATGGCACATTTAAAATAGGCTGAGCTGTTAAAAAACCTGGGTATATAGAAACCTGGAATCTTGGCAGAACGTCTTTAGGACAGACATTGGCCATGTGTGCCATGAGTGCAAAGTGAGGAACCCCAATAAAAACCAATTCAGCTTTACGGGTAGGATCAAGGCCCAACCAAGTTGCATATTTGACAACTTGGTTTTGCAGGCGCCGACTATTCACAGAATCCAGCGGCCTACTGGCTGCGGAAAAACTTTTGGTTATTTTAATTTCATAGCCGGTATTAAGAGTTGGATCATAGTAATCAAAAGAAATTTCGGAGAGACGTAACAGGGGTGTGATGGGACCTTCTTTATTGATGCCAACATAAGTAATTGGTTCGTCTTGCCATTCCACGGCTATTTGAGGGTTATCTTTTTTGCGCCTAAGGGCAAAAAGCATACTGATGAGAGCCCCTTCGGCATGAATTTGATGCCCGTCAATGAGTAAATCAGTAATGGAATGGCGAATACCTGGATCATCCATATGACCGGCAATGGAAAAAAGCAGGCGATAATTGGCAATTCCTGAATTATCCGAAAACCAATCGGAATTTATAAAAGCCTGATGGAAAAGTTCATGGCCAGCGACTTGGTAAAGTTGGTCCATGCCAAGCAATTCTTCGCTGGTTAAACTTTCTAAAAAATCACGGTGAAAAAAACCGCGAGAGCGTGGTCCAGCTATGTGACTGACGAGCTCCATGTGCTGGAAAATTTTTTCAGATCGGCTGGCTTCATAAAGCTTAATCAGATGAGGCGCGCAGACTTTCAGATTTTGTATGATGTGGGGTGTGGCTTGGGCAGCAAAAAAAGTATCCTGTTTTTCACGGAGTCTGGGATGAGCGTGGGCACTCGATACAGCTTGACTAACAGAAAATCGCCTCTCTCGAAAAAAAGGTCCATCTGTATGACCGCGCAAGGAAAGTTGGGCAAGTTTTGAAGGGTATAATGACATCGAGATATCATCGTCAGATTGGCATTAAGGTTGCGGAATCTTTGACTTCAAAAAATCGTGTGAAAAGAAACTTTTAGCGCCACATCACGATAACAAAATATGGATTTTGTCGGAAAACCAATAAACTTTCGTGGGCAATTAGGCCAAAAACAGCTGATACAGGCCCTCAATACCCTGGGTTCTGGGCATGTCTCACAGGAGAATTTGAGACGCCAAAAACGTTCCACCGTGGAACACAAGCCTGAATACCAATATTGTCATCAAAACGACAAAACAGTTTTCGTGATTAGGGTAATGGGGTTGTAAGACGAAGAAAATCTGCTTAGTTGAGGCCAAATATTTTAAGGCAACATGGAACGCTCACATCGAACTCAATACAGACTTTATAATGGACACGCAGGCTCAACGGCGTTGGTTAAATGCGATTTGGCTCGCCAGTATCCACACGAGCGCAAAAGACCTGAAGAAGCTGTTAAAAAAATTCTGGAAACAAGTCGAGCGGCGCATCATGCCACTCGGAGCATCGTTGCTGAGGCCACTAATCATTTTTTTAGAAAACATCAGCAACGCGAAATGGGATTTGGCCCCGAAGATTTTGATAGTGCCCGTGTGGTTTTAGGAACGCATTCGTTAGCTCAAATCCTATTTGCTGATAGGCGTCCGTGTCTGAGTTTACATTTTCAGAATTTCGATCAGTATTTGCGAGTGAGTCGTCGGCTGGGTCGAAATCATGAAGCTATTTCAAGCATCGCCTTGACCTTAAGTCTCCCGACA
>Ga0209824_10001352_pt1 | contig 13864 bp, 12 predicted proteins | sample VDWuncwatermetaG_FD_184124 | JGI IMG/M metagenome (GOLD analysis project Ga0209824, IMG submission 184124) | Wastewater microbial communities from Netherlands to study Microbial Dark Matter (Phase II) - VDW unchlorinated drinking water (SPAdes)... ... | reverse complement strand
ATACTGAGAGGAATTGTCACCCGGCATTTTCCATCACTGAGCTGGCCGAACGTGACCGTGGCTGGGGTTTCCTGTCCATCTGGCGTGAAGCCATCGACATCACTGATATCAGTGGTATCACCAAAGGTATTTTGGCCCAATTGGCCCTGAATGCCTAAAGGGGAACACGCTATCCATGCAAAAAATAGTGGGACTAAAAGCATCTGTGTCAAAATAGAATGTTTCATATTCGCCTGGATTATCGGTAATTTTGCCAAGAAGATGCGTACTATTTTGTTTTTTATTGGATTTCAAAGTCTAGAGGCGTACAATCCGTGTTATGCGAGGTCGCTTCTTAATGGCTATCGTTATTATTGCGGTTTTTACCTCTCTGGTAGCCCCTGTACTGGGGGCCTGCTTTGGTTGTGAGGGGCGCATGGCTAGAATGACGTGTGCCAATAACGATGGGTCTCATGCGGCCTATACCTCGGCTTGTTGTTGCAGCATGCGAGGCTCGCCCAAGACGGCAGCACTGCCAGAGGCTATTTTCCCTATGGCTTTTCAAGTCGCAGGCTTGGAAAGCATGCCGATCGTGGTGAGTGAATTAGCCACAATAAAGATACAATTAATGCCAGCTTTGCTCAGGCATGTTGGCGCTTCGCAGTTTTCAAACCCAAAAAATTCCATTTCTATTCTCAAACAAAGTTTTCTCATTTGATTTTGTAATCTTCCTTATTGCTATTCCATTCTGCTTTTACCTCGCCCCTCTCGGGGAGAGGTCGTCGGCCGTAGTCAGACGGGAGAGGGGATTTTTGAAGCTATTTATAGACAAAAAAAGGATTTTTATGAAACGCAGAATCGTGACTCTGTTGTTACTGAGCTTCATGGGTTCAGCTTACGTACAGGCGGAAACTTTGAGTCTTGCGCGCGTGTTGGCACAAGTCGCTCAGACGCATCCAGAGATTCATAGCGCCAAGTCAAAAGTACAGGCGGCTAAAGCTGGTCGAGTGGCCGAATCTTGGTTGCCTGATCCTGAAATGGGAGTCGAGTTTGAAGAGGTTCCTTTTCGCAAGCCCAGTGCAGGTAATGCGGGCATGACCAATTATATGGTCAAACAGGAAATTCCTTTCCCAACCAAACTGACCACCCAGTCACTCGCTCTGCGCGATCAAACACGTGCTCAGGAGTCGTTGTCGATTGGTGTTTCTCGCGAAGTCCTTTTCGACACCAAAAAAACTTACTACGAACTTGTCGCGGCGCAAAACGCGACGAGTGCTGTGCTCTCCATGATTGGTCAATACAAGCAAATGGTGAATTCGCTTGAAGGAACATACGCAGCGCCATCGACTGACAAGGCTTCTGCGGTAGGTGGTGGGATGGGCGCACCCTCAGTCTCTGATGACTCCATGTCAGCTGACAGCGGTCTGGCCGATATTTTAATGGCGAAAATGAAGCGTGCGGAGCTCGATGCTAAGCTCAGCGATTTGCAGCACAGGCGTGATGCGGCTCGTGCCAGGCTTAACTTGCTGATGGGGCGAGAGGCAAGGGCGCCGCTCAATGTTAAGGTTCCAGCAACGAAGTCTTTATCGATTGATGTTAAAACACTTGAGAGCAAGGTGACTTTGCAAAATGCCGATTTATCCGCCATGCGGCACTTGATTGACAAAGCCGATAAGGACGTGAGCCTTGCCAAACAAAATTACCTGCCTGATTTCATGCCCGAGTTTGCCTACAATCAACGCCAAGACATGGAAAATGCTTATACGCTCAAACTCAATTTGAAGGTGCCATTGTGGTTACACAAAAATGCGGCAAGCGTTCGTCAAGCCAAAACTGAGCGTGAGGGCATGGCTTTTGAGTATCGCTCTGAGCTTTTGAATGCGAAGGCTGATTTGCACTATTTATGGGAACACGCTCACCGGCATGCGTCTATGCTGGGCAAATATAAAAATGAAGTGTTGCCACTGGCGCGTTCAGCTTACAACACAGCTGTTTCGAGTTATCAGATCGATCGCGGGGCTGTGCTCGCTACGACGGCCCTGTCGAGTTTAATCAATTATCATCAGGCCCAGCTTATGTATTGGGACCTGTGGATGGATTACATGATTGAATACGCCATGCTGGAAAAACTAGCTGGCGAGGACTTATAAAAAAGGAAAAACCATGAAAATATTTTTAACCCTATTTTTAATGACGGCCCTCATCATGCCCTTTAGTGGCTGTCAGAAGCCACATGCCGATGATGGCATCGATTATTGGACTTGTTCCATGCACCCCCAGATACATAAAGATGAACCAGGAAATTGTCCAATTTGCGGCATGACTCTGGTGCCTGTTTATAAAGATAAGCCGAAAAGCCAGGCTGTGGAGCCTGGCCAGAAAAATGAAAATTTCGAAGCGACAGATTCCGTTATGATTAACGGCGTGGAAATTTCCACAGCAAAACAGCAACTCATCGGTGTGAAGACAGGACAGGTCGTGAAGCAACAAATGAAAAAAGTTATTCACACTTATGGCCGAGTTGCCTTTGATCCCGAATTGGCTGTGGCGCAAAAGGAGTATCAGGAAGTGCTGCGTGGATCCCCGAGTTTGCGCAGTGCGGCCCGAACGCGTTTACGTGTTTTGGGTATGAGTGAGGAAGAAATTGTCGGGCTCGAAAGTGGCAAATCAATTGCCGGAAATTATTATCTGCCGGGCAAGGCTGATTCTGTGTGGATTTATGCTTTGGTTTATGAAGACGATATGGAGCTGGTTAAGACGGGTATGGCCGCGCACATCAGTCATACTTTTGAACCAGAAAAATCTTGTCATGGAATTGTGAGGGGGATTGATTCAATCATCGATCCAAAAACCCGCGCGTTGAAGGCGCGCATTGAAATCACGACGCCGAACGTAAAACTCAGACCCAATATGTATGTCGATGTGCAGCTCATTGTCGACTTGGGTGAGAAATTAACAATTCCCAAATCGGCCGTGCTTGACACAGGACTCAGACGCCTGGCCTTTGTCGTCAAGGGTGAACACTTTGAACCACGTGAAATTGAAACAGGAATTGCAAACGAAACAGACGTGGTGGTGTTCTCAGGGTTGAGTGCCGGGGAAAAAATTGTCACGAGTGCGACTTTCCTCGTGGATTCGGAAAGCCAACTGCGCGGGGTGTTGTCTTCAGTGAAGTGAATTGAGGTCTTGCGATGATTCCAAAAATTATTGAATATTGTGCCAAGAATCGCTTCCTGGTCCTTTTAGTTTTTTCTGTCATCTTTGGCTTTGGCTTATGGTGTTTGCAGCACATCACACTCGATGCCATTCCCGATTTATCAGACACGCAAGTCATCATTTATTCGCGTTGGGACAGAAGCCCTGATGTTGTGGAAGATCAAGTCACTTACCCGATCATTACAGCTCTTTTGGGTGCGCCAAAAGTCAAATCGATTCGCGGCTTTTCCGATTTTGGGTTTTCGTATGTCTATGTCATCTTTGAAGACGGCACCGATCCCTATTGGGCCAGAAGTCGCACGCAGGAATATCTCTCCAAAATTTTGCCGCGGTTGCCTGCGAGTGTGCAGACAGAGCTGGGTCCAGATGCCACAGGTATTGGCTGGGTTTATCAGTATGCGCTGGTCGACGAGAGTGGCAAACACAGTAACGCCGAATTGCGCAGTTTTCAGGATTGGAATCTCAAGTTTGCTTTGCAAAGCGTGTCGGGCGTGGCTGAAGTCGCCGCTATTGGCGGCATGGTTAAGCAGTATCAGGTGTCGATTGATCCGAATAAACTTCTTGGGCACGCTATTCCCCTCTCCATGGTGGTGGAGGCTCTCAAGGCAGCCAACAACGATACGGGCGGACGACTGGTCGAATTTTCTGGTCGGGAATTCATGGTGCGCAGTCATGGCTATTTAAAAAGTATCAGCGACATTGAAAACGTCGCACTTGGCTCCGATCCTGTGACGGGTATGCCTGTACAAGTCAAACACGTGGCGAGCGTCGCGATTGGTCCCGATATTCGCAGGGGCGTGAGTGATTTGGATGGTAAGGGTGATGCCGTTGGCGGCATTGTTATCATGCGCTATGGCGAGAATGCCTTGAACGTAATTGACCGTGTGAAAGAGCGGCTCTCTGAGATAGCGCCCTCATTTCCTGAAGGCGTCAAACTCGTCACCACGTATGACCGCTCGGATTTGATTCGCCGCGCGATCGATACGCTCAAACGGACCCTGATCGACGAAGTCATTGTTGTCAGTTTGGTGATTCTGATTTTCTTATGGCATGTACCATCGGCGATCGTGCCGATTGTGACGATTCCCGTTTCCATCGTTATTGCCTTTATTCCGTTTTATTTCATGGGGCTTACGGCAAACATCATGTCGCTGGCTGGGATTGCCATCTCAATTGGGATTTTGGTGGATGGCGCCATTGTCGAAGTCGAAAATGCTTATAAAAAATTGGAATTGTGGATAGCTGGTGGCCGCAAAGGCGATTATCATCTTGTGCGCCTGGAAGCGCTTAAGGAAGTTGGCCCGTCAGTTTTTTTCTCGCTGCTGGTCATTGCGGTGGCTTTCATGCCGGTGTTCACACTGGTCGATCAGGAAGGGCGTCTTTTTAAACCGCTGGCTTATTCCAAAAACCTGGCAATGGCGGTGGCCGCTCTGCTCGCCATCACTCTTGATCCGGCCTTGCGCATGATGTTCACTCGATTGGATCCCTTTACCTTCAAGCCGCGCTGGCTCGCGCGTGTGGCCGATACAGTTTTTGTTGGCAAATATTATCCTGAAGAGCGCCATCCCATCAGCAAACGCTTATTTAAAATTTATGAACCGGTTTGCCGTTATGTGCTCAAGCGCCGAAAAGCGGCGCTTATTGCGGCCGGTTTGGCTATGCTCAGTGCCATTCCGGCTTATCTGGCACTTGGTTCAGAGTTCATGCCACCTTTAAATGAAAGGGCCATTCTTTACATGCCAACGACGCTTCCGGGCATTGGTGTGAGTGAGGCAGAGCGGCTCTTGCAAGTGCAGGACCGGATTCTCAAAAGTTTTCCCGAAGTCGAACGCGTGCAGGGAAAAATTGGCCGTGCTGAATCATCGACGGATCCAGCGCCTCTCTCGATGGTCGAAACAACGGTGCTGCTCAAGGACGAATCTGAGTGGCGCAAGATTGATCGCTGGTATTCCTTCTTGCCAGAGCTTGTGCAGTCACCGTTTCGCTGGATTTGGCCCGATCACATTTCCTGGGAAGAACTCGTCGCGGACATGGATGCCAAAATGCAATTGGCGGGCTGGACGAATGCCTGGACCATGCCGATCAAAAATCGCATCGATATGCTTTCTACGGGTATTCGTACCCCTGTGGGTGTAAAAATTTTTGGACCGGATTTGAAGATCATTGAGCGCGTAGGGCAAGATGTCGAAAAGGCTCTTAAAGACGTTGCTGGCACACGCAGTGTTTTTGCCGAGCGTGTGGCGGGCGGATTTTTCTTGGATTACGATCTCAGGCGCGATCGTTTGGCGCGTTATGGTTTATCAGTCGATGAAGCCAACATGATTATCATGACGGCTATTGGTGGGGAGCCCGTGACGACTACGATTGAAGGCCGCGAGCGTTACACAGTGAGTGTGCGCTATGCCAGAGAGTTGCGCGATGATTTGGACGAATTAAAGCGTGTCTTGGTGCCCACCTCAAGCGGAGCTCAAATTCCCATCTCCGAAGTGGCGGATATTCATTTCACCACAGGACCAGCCATGATTCGCGATGAAGATGGCATGCTAGCCGGTTATGTTTACGTCGATATGGCTGGCCGTGATGTGGGCGGTTATGTCGAAGAGGCTAAAAAGGTTGTCGCCAGTAAAGTGTCTGTTCCCACTGGTTACAGCCTGCGCTGGAGTGGGCAGTACGAGAATATGCTGCGCGTGCGTGAGCGGCTCAAAATTGTTTTGCCTGTCACGCTTTTTTTGATTTTTCTTTTACTTTATTTCAATACCAAGTCAGCCTTGAAGGCGGCCATTGTTATGCTGGCTGTGCCATTCTCGCTGATTGGCGCCGTGTGGTTTTTGTATTTCCTGGATTACAATCTCTCGATTGCCGTGTGGGTGGGCATGATTGCCCTCATGGGGCTGGATGCCGAGACGGGCGTGTTCATGCTCTTGTATCTGGATTTGTCCTATGATGAAGCTGTGAAGGCGGGCCGGATGAAGAATCATGACGATTTAACAGAGGCTATCATTCATGGGGCTGTCAAACGCATACGCCCAAAAATGATGACGGTCATTGCCGCCTTCGTGGGGCTTTTGCCCATCATGTGGTCGAGTGCCACAGGCTCAGACATGATGAAGCGCATTGCCGCTCCCATGGTTGGTGGCTTGGTAACGTCTTTTGTTTTGGAGCTGCTCATTTACCCGGTGGTTTTTGCAATGATTAAAGAGAAGTCACTTGCGGCACAATTCTCATCGACAAATCCACAGCCGGGGCTGAATGCGTGAGGCTCCCCAGAGAAATGCGATCGATTCCTAATTTAACGTAGCGTGGCAGATTTTGAAGGGTGACGCCGCCGGAGATCTCGAGCAGCGGGCCCTTTTTACCGGTGCGGGACTCGATGGATTTGCAAAAATGAACGGCCCGTTCGATGAGCTTGGGACTCATGTTATCGAGCAAGATGATGTCAGGCGAAAGGGCGATGGCTTCGGCTAATTCGGTGAGAGTGGTGACTTCGACTTCAATTAAGGCGTTTAAACGATTTTTGCGGCGATGCTCAAGAACACGTGTAAGGGCTAAATGCACTGACCCTGCTGCGGCAATGTGATTATCTTTGATCAGATACATGTCTGAGAGCGACTGGCGATGATTGTGTCCGCCGCCATGCAAGACGGCGGCTTTTTCTAATAAGCGTAATCCGGGTGTGGTTTTGCGTGTATCCAGGATTTTAGGCCCCTTAGGACCCGCGATTTTTACACAGGCAGCCGTCAAAGTGGCAATTCCGGAGAGGCGTTGCAGCAAGTTGAGGATAACGCGCTCAGCTTTGAGTAAATCGGCAACGGGTCCAGTTAAATTGGCGATGATGGTTTTGGTTTTGACGCGCTGACCGTCATTCTTGACGCAACTGATTTTTACCTTGGGAAATTCATGACGCAGAAAATTTGTCGCCGCAGCCAGTCCGGAAATCACCAACTCTTGTTTGGCTAAGATGATGGCTTTACTCGTTTGGGGTTTATGGCCAAAAATGGCCTCTGTGGTGATGTCGCCTTTTGGGGCGTCTTCAGTGATAAAGGCATGGGCTTGGATTTTGGGGAGCTGGGTCATGATCAAATTATTAATTCCAATGTGATGTGATCTGAGAGGAGTACAGGTTTTTTGCTGTGTCTGGCATTGTTAGAATTTTCTAATTCGATAAGGCCGACATCTATTAAAAATCTTAGGTCTTGTGAAACATTTTTAATATTTTTTCCCATGCCTTTAGAAAGTTCGTATATTGAATTTGGTTTGAATAACTTAATGTGTTTAAGCAGACCAATTCGCTCGTTTGTTAGAATTCGTCTAACAGCTTCAATGCTTGCAAAAAAAACACCTGATTTGGTTTTGGCAGATTTGCCCGACTGGGCTTTTTTGAAAGCTTTAGCAAAATCATCCAAGCCTTCATCAATAGTTTTTACTTTGATAGTTTTTGCTTTCATGGCTTTAGCCTCCGTAGGTCCTGCTTGAAATCTTCAAGCAGTTTTTGCACCGAGACAAACTCGTAGGTTTCTTCTTTGTTTCCATAGTGCCGATGGGGGCCTTTGGGAAAATGGTTATCATAACCGGCAATGATTTTTTGATCCCTTACCCAGTACAGGGAGTATTTGACTCCGAGTGGATAAGCTGATGATTTTGCCATGCTCCACACCTTCATTTCGACGATAGAACTATCATCGTTAATGATCTTTTCATGTAGAAGCAGAGCGGCTTTCATATATATGGTATATTGTACCCTATATCAAGGTGGGGATCAATTTATTTTCCCAAACAACAGCTTCAATCCGCGCTCAATCAAAGCGAGCTCACTTTGCTGACTTGCCAGTAATGTACGCGTTTCCGCCAATAACTCTTCAGGCGCGTTGGCGGTGAATTTTTCATCGCCTAGTCGGGTCTGCAAACCTTCAATGGCTTTACTGAGTTTATCTCTCTTTTTGTCCAGCCGTTGCTGCTCGGCACTCACATCAATCAGGCCAGCCAGCGGTACAAAAACTGAGGTTTTACCGGCAATGGCAAGGGCTGCGGCTTCCGTTGGGTCTTTATCTGTAAAGGAGAGGGCATCAACTTTGGCCATGGCTTTGAGGCTAGACTCGAGTGAAGTGATAGCCAAGCGTTCGGCCTCAGGCGCATTGAGAATGACCTTGAGTGCCACACTGACTTTGAGCCCCGTGTCTTGGCGAATGCTGCGCACCGCCGAGATGACTTCAATGAGCGTATCGACACGAGCGGCATCAACACTGTGAGTGCCAAAGCTTAAATTGATGGGATAGTCCTGGCTCATGAGAAAATCCTCACGCGCTTTGGGCGTCTCCTTACCTTGGACGATTTGCCAGATTTCTTCCGTGATGAACGGCATGAAGGGATGCAAGAGCCGCATGGCAGCATCTAACACATAGAAGAAGGTATTGGCCGTTTCGGTTTTTTCCTCAGCTGTTCCATCTTTAAAAATGGGTTTGATGAGTTCGATGTACCAATCGCAAAACTGGTTCCAGAAAAAACGGTACAGGTTTTGCGCGGCCACGTTGAATTCGTAAGATTCAATCTTTTGCGGCACAGTGCGGCTGCATTCGGCCAGTTTCTCCAAAATCCAGCGGTTGACGGGTGTGCTGGCCTTGAGCGGGTCATAGCCGGGTTTGCGGAATTCCCCAGCCATCATTTGGCCAAAGCGCGTAGCATTCCAGATTTTGTTGCAGAAGAATTTGGAGGTTTCGATGCGTTGTTCATCCAGCTTGATGTCGCGCCCCTGCGAGGCCAAAAAAGCGAGGGTGAAGCGGAAGGCATCGGTGCCATATTTGTGCATCATGATGAGCGGATCGACCACGTTGCCTTTGGATTTGCTCATCTTGGCGCCGGTCGGGTCGCGCACGAGAGCGTGAATGTACACGTCCTTGAATGGCACTTCATCCATGAGGTGACAGCCAAACATCATCATGCGGGCTACCCAGAAGAAAATAATATCGAAGGCTGTTACTAAGGCGCTCGTGGGATAAAAAGCTTTGAGCCGCTCAGTCTGTTCTGGCCAGCCCAGAGTCGAGAAGGGCCAAAGGCCGCTGGAGAACCATGTGTCGAGAACGTCCTGATCTTGTGTGAGCTTTGTTCCGCTGCAAGCTGGGCACTTTGTTGGCGGAGTCTCGCTGACAATGATGGGGCATTCTTTTTCTGCGCCGCAATACCAAGCGGGGATTTGGTGGCCCCACCAGATTTGCCGGGAGATGCACCAGTCCTGGATATTCTCCATCCACTGAAAATAAGTTTTGTTCCAATGCTCGGGCACAAAACGCGTTTTGCCGCTGCGGACAGCGTCCATGGCTTTGGCTGCCAGTGGCTTAGTGCTGACAAACCATTGGTTGGAGAGATACGGTTCAACGACCGTTTTGCAGCGATAGCAGTGACCGATGTTGTTTTGGTGTTCGTCAGTTTTATCAAGCAAGGTGAGGGCTTCCAGATCGATTAGCACTTTGTCGCGCGCTTTGAAACGATCGAGGCCAGCATAAGTACCGGTTTCTTCGTTCAGTTTGGCATCTGGGGTAAAAATATTGATGCGCTCTAGTTTGTGACGCTCACCGGCGGCAAAGTCGTTAAAGTCGTGGGCAGGCGTGATTTTGACCACACCCGAGCCGAAGTCTTTATCGACAAAAGTATCGGCAATGATGGGGATTTGCCGGCTTGTGAGTGGCAGCTCAACCATTTTGCCAATCAGGTTTTTGTAGCGTTCGTCCTCTGGGTGCACGGCGACGGCTACGTCACCAAAAAGTGTTTCTGGGCGCGTGGTCGCGACGATCAAGTACTCGTCAGTCTTGCCAGAGAGCGGATACTTGATGTGCCAGAGCGAACCTTTTTTGGTTTCGTGTTCGACTTCCAGATCGGACAGAGCGGATTGGCAGCGCGGGCACCAGTTGATGAGCCGCTTGCCGCGGTAGATGAGACCTTGCTCGTGCAATTTAACAAAAACTTTTTTAACGGCTGCTGAGAGCCCTTCATCCATCGTGAAGCGTTCGCCGTCAAAATCGCAGCTGGAGCCCAGACGCTTGAGCTGATTGATGATAGTGCCGCCAGATTCAGCTTTCCACTTCCAGACCCTTTCAATAAAAGCGGCTCGTCCCAAATCGTCGCGTTTTTTGCCTTCGGCTGCGAGTTGCTTCTCCACCACGTTTTGCGTGGCAATTCCGGCGTGATCGGTGCCGACCACCCACAAAACATTTTTGCCGCGCATGCGCTGATAGCGGCACAAGATATCCTGAATCGTATTATTAAGCGCGTGCCCCATGTGCAGCGAGCCGGTGACGTTCGGTGGGGGGATGACGATGCAGTAATTGTCATCCGGATTGGTCGATGTTTTGGCTGGCGCATTGATGCCCGATTCCAGCCAGGCGGGAATCCAGCGGTCTTCAACAGATTTGGGTTCGTATTGCGGGGAGAGCTCTTGGGACATAGTATTTTTTATCGTCTGTTATTGCAGCCAGTCATTCCCGCGAAGGCGGGAATCCAGTTACTATTCAAATATTCTGGATTCCCGCCTTCGCGGGAATGACCGAAGAATAGAGTTTTGAAAAGTTAAAAGGCCAGGTGTTTAGGCTATAGAGGAAAGCTAGGTGTGGTTTCAAGAACGGAATGATTGCGTCGAGGACGCTAAAACAGTAGGAATTCCCTATGTCTGAGCCCACTTTGCCGTGTGTCGACCAAACGCTGAAGACAGGGGTGCTCCTTGTCCAGCTGGGCACGCCCGATGAACCGACTCCTGAGGCGGTGCGGCGCTATCTCAAAGAGTTTCTGTGGGATCGCCGCGTGGTCGATGTTAACCGCGTGCTGTGGTGGTTCATTCTCAATGTCATCATTCTCAATACGCGTCCGGAAAAGTCAGCTCGTCTCTATCAACGTCTTTTTGAGACTTATGGTCCGGTGCTTTTGACATACACGCAGTCTTTGACGCAGAAAGTTGCGTCAAAAATGGTCGAGGCGGGATTGCAAGATAAACTGAGTGTTCGTTTTGCCATGCGTTATGGCAATCCCTCGCTCATGAGTGTCATGCAAGACATGATTCGCACGGATCGCTGCGATAAAATTCTCATTGTTCCTATGTACCCGCAGTATGCTTCAGCCACGACGGGGTCTATTTTAGAAAAAGTTTTTGATGATTTAAAATCCATGCGCTGGATGCCATCGCTGCGCGTCATGGCTCCGTATGCCAAACATCCGGATTACATTGCAGCTCAAGCGAAGGTCATAAATGACGCACTGAGTGTGCGTCAAAAAATGCCGGAGCGGCTCATTTTTTCTTATCATGGGATTCCACAGCGCTACGTCGATGAAGGGGATCCATACGCCTGCATGTGTTTGGATACGAGTGATGCGCTAAAACAGCTAGTCAAATTTCCCGCAGACAAAATTCTGCACACGTATCAATCGCGCTTTGGCAAAGAACCGTGGCTCAAACCCTACACAGATAAAACTCTCACCGAACTCGCCAAAGACGGCTGTAAAGATGTGATGGTCGCGTGTCCCAGTTTTACCATGGATTGTCTGGAAACACTGGATGAAATCGCCGTGGAAAGCGCACGAACTTTCCGCAAAAATGGCGGTGAACGTTTAGAATTAGTCAGTTGTTTGAATGATCAAGACTCTTGGGCCAGCGCCCTCACGCGCATGATTAAAGTTGAGCTGGGTGGGTGGATTTAGGGGTTTTATAGGGACTCATTAACTATTTTTTCGACATCGTCATTGGAATTGATATCCAAAATGCGCTGCAGACCTAATCGGTCGATACGAGTTGAAACTCAAGCAGGCCGCCAGGAGCGTCATTTCGACACACGCGGTTCGAAAAGCGTCCGTCTGGGCGCGTAGTTTGTTATCGGTGACAGTTTTCTGTCATTTGTAATATTTTTGTCTAAAGCGTTCTACCCAAACACCCTTCAGATTAAAATCTTAGATCCTGGTTCTCCCTATAAAAAAGAGCTTTTATATTTATCGCAATTTTGGTATAATTGGGTATGCCAAAAACAAATGTTGTTTTCTTCAAGGATGAGAAAGGGAAAGTTCCTGTGTTGGAATGGCTCGATAATCTTCCCGATAAAATCGAAGCCAAGGCCTTGGTACGAATTGAAGAATTGGCAGCGTGTGGACATGAAATGCGCAGACCCCATGCAGATTATTTACGTGATGGAATTTATGAACTGCGTTGGTGTCATCAATCGGTGAATTATCGGATTTTGTATTTTTTTCAGGGACGGTTTGCCGTAGTTTTATCACATGGCTTCACCAAAGAAGATATTGTTCCGTCCAAAGAAATCGAGCGGGCCATGACAAATAAAGTTTTGTGTGAAACAAAACCAAAAATTCATATTTATGAAGGAGAGTGACATGAAAACTAAAAATGCAATTCAAATTTTAAAGCGTCGTGCTGAAAAGAAACCATCTCTTAAAAAAGCCTATGAAGAAGAAAAATTAAACTTTCAGATTGCTTGCTTAATCCGCGAAACACGTGAAAAAGCCAAGCTCACGCAATCTCAACTGGCAGTACTGATTGGTACCAAACAATCCGTCATTTCTCGCTTGGAAGACGCGGATTATGATGGGCACTCACTCAGCATGTTACAAAAAATTGCCAGGGCGCTAAATAAATCTTTAGTGTTGGATTTTGAAGAAAGTCATGCGGCATAGGAATTTGTTTGATCCTTTATAGGGCAAAATATCATTTGAACCATTATGAGACACCATGCCAGAATGGTTCAGTGGAAATTAACAGAGGCTATTTCAATAGGTTATATGCAGAAGCACGAGAACCGTTCGCTAGTATTTTGCTGGGAGCGCGGCAAGTGGGCAAATTCACCTTTTTGATATTGGAATCAGAAACGCTTTGCTTAAGGATTTTTCGGATTTGAAGCAAAGACCTGACAAAGGCATTCTGCACGAAATTTTTGTGTGCCTGCATTTGCAGAGACAACTTTTGCCGAACATGGAACTCCGTTTTTGGCGCACCAAACGTGGTGATGAAGTTGATTTTGTGATTGTGAAGAACCGTAAACCCATTCCGATCGAAGTTAAATCCGATATCAAAGCCCCGCAAATTCCCAGCGGGCTTGCCAAGTTTTTACACGCGTATCCTGAGTGTAAGCAAGCTTACGTGTTCAATGAAAATCTAAACGGCGAAGTCAAAGTCAACAACGCAATTGTGCAATTCAAGACGCTAAACAAGGCAGAACAAATCGAAGAGCTTCAAGAAGTGAGTGATACTTGATCCGAACAGAGAGGCCTTCCGCTGCGGAAGAAGCCAGTGGCATCACCTTGACTGTGACTGATGGAGATCAAGGGCCAGGTGCCTGTCAATTCCAAAACAGATTAAAAAAACGATTCGCTGAGATTGACCACATATTCTCACCGATTTTTTTATAGGTGCCTGATTTTTTTGTCACGCAGACAGACAAAACTGATCCCAACTGCCGAGAAATTGGCTCGAGTGTGCGCACGTGGTCATTGTCACCACATTTGGCTTCAACCAATAAAGTCGGCTTACCATCTTGAACTAACAAAAAGTCGACCTCATGCTTTTGTTTATCGCGGACATAAAATAATTCCAAATGAGAAAATCCACCGTCAGTTATAAAGTCACAATAAGTTTTGAGCTGAACGGCTATAAAATTTTCAAAGCGAGCCCCTTCATCTTGTACGC
>Ga0209824_10001351_pt1 | contig 13870 bp, 8 predicted proteins | sample VDWuncwatermetaG_FD_184124 | JGI IMG/M metagenome (GOLD analysis project Ga0209824, IMG submission 184124) | Wastewater microbial communities from Netherlands to study Microbial Dark Matter (Phase II) - VDW unchlorinated drinking water (SPAdes)... ... | reverse complement strand
CAGTAGGACTTGTTTTTCAGGTTGACGCAGCCAAAACAATCGTGGCAATTTTTACAATTAAACAAAAATGCGCTGTTGTAGCATTCTTCGCAATATCGGCTGTAGCGCAGGCGCGAGCAGGAAATGCAATCCACGATTTCGTAGCTCAACTCGCTCTTTGACGCCCAGTAGGCATCCACGCATTCTTTGCTGTTGAAAATATACGTGGAGTAGAGAGAATTTTCATTAAAATCACCCCCGAAAACCAAGTAGCAATTTCGGTTGCCTTCCGTGATACTGCAATATTCGCTGTTGACGGGATTGATATTCAGCACTGCTATATCCGGCACTTCTTTCCACAATTCTTGAAGTTGCGTAAGAAACGGCCTGTCCCAGTTGATTTCCTTGCCGTAATCCAAAGGATTCCAAGTATCTCCCCACCAGGCCTTATGATCATAAACTCGTTGAGGATTATCCGGAGAAAAAACAGACAGGGATTCTTCTAAGTGACCCGGGGCCTGGCACTTTTTCTTATACAAAACGCGTTCGTTCCGAAACGCCAGCCGTCGTTGAAGACGACAGTCAGAACAAAATGTCGGCGGCGGCACCTTGATTTTCTCGTAAAACAAAAAGTCCTCCGGCTCAATGACGAACTCATTTCTACAGTTTTGGCATTGTTTTGTTTCTTGATTCACCCCGTTAGAAATTTGTTTTGTCATAGCCACTTTTTATTTTATGCCCCGCTATCCAATCTGCGAAATTTCTAACGGGGTTCATACAATTTCCGCTTGGTAGCATTGTTCGCAATAGACGATTTCCGGACGATCCGGAGCGTAAGAAGTTTGGAACTCATTCGGACAAGGGGAAGAATCGTGAAAGTGAGGGGATTGATTCTTGTATACGCCGTTGCTCGATGCCAAAGCAACGCATTGGCAGGAGCGCTTCCAGAGCTTTCGCGGATTTCGCATTTCCATTCTCTCTTGACGGCGGCAAGCGAAACATTTACTAGGAAGAGGCATGTTCATTTTGCGATAAAACCCGAGTTCGGCCTCGGTGATGCGAAATGCACTGGTGCAGCTAAAATACTTTCCCTTCTTATCGCTTTTCCGAGAACTGCACTCTATAACATCCTGCAAAATAGCATCACTGACTTCTTTGATGGTTTCCGGAATAGTTTCGCACGACATAGAGATTTTATACTCGCGTACGGGATGATGGTACCATCGGAGCCCGCGATCAGTGACTTCTCCTTCATTAAGCGGGAAATAGTCCTGCGCAATGGTTTCGTTATATCCGAAAAGTGATTTATGGGCCGGAAAAAATTCGCCCCATTCTCCTTTGGCCTTCATGTGTTCAATAATCTGTCCGCGTATACGCTCATATTCGCTTTTCTCATAGCGGCGATTCAAAATACAATATTCCGCTTTATTTAATCCGACACAGCCGAAAAGATCGTGACTGTTGGAACAGAGTTCGGAATAGAACGAACTAAATATCTTCACGCTCTTGGTAACTGCAATACACCCCTGCGCAGTGACCCCCTCATTCTCATACCCAAGTTCAACCCATACTTCCGTACAATCAAAACTATCTTTTGAGTATCGCGCATCTTGACAGTAGCGGATATTTTCAGCTTCGCTGGCATTAAAAACGTTAAACGCATCTTTAACATCGTGTGTGTAATCCCCTACCGTATGCAAAGCGTTTCTGCCGTGATAATTTTTATGCGGATATTTTTTTGCGAGTCGAATGAGAGATTCCCTCTCTTGTTTTATATTCGTACGGCTAAAAATAAATTCCGAAAAACGTTTCTCATAATCTTTTTTAGTGAGCTGTTCGTTCCCCCAGCAGTAAGATTTATTTCGCAAGCCGTAACATCTGAAACAAGAAGTGCACCCCCTGCAATCCTTCAGAAAATAACTCATGGTTGTATCGGCGCAATCTTCAAGATAAGCGGAATTGCTACAACTGTCAGAATTAAGAGATTTATAGAGAAGCTCGCACTGGATTACGCCATAGCAATCAACCGATTCGCGTACCTTGTCATTCCAGTGGGCGTAGAGGCAGTCCTCGGAATATGCCGTTGAAACACACATATAACAGTTCTTATTACTCACCGATTGATTCGTATATTCTGAATTGGTGCTATGCCAATTCGCCATCGCGATATGCGGGACCGCAATGCGCAATTCCTGAAATTGATCAAAAAACGGCCGCGAGAAATCAAACGCTTGCCCGTACGCATAGGGATCCCACTTATCGCTCCACCAGCACGGTTGGCAATACACCGGTCCCGGATAATCCGGATTATAAATCGAAACCATACTTTTCCCGCATAGTGAACAGTCGCGCTTATAAAAATTCCACTCATTGCGGTTTGCAAGCCGCCGCTGATAGCGGCAATCCGGACAAAACGTAGGCGGCGGCACTTGCACCTTCGCGTAGAACGCAAAATCCTCCGGCTCGATGACGAACGGTTGGGTGCAGTTTTGGCATTGTTTTGTTTCCTGATTCATGTTCATGTTACTTCGGTGTTGAAGCATTGTTCACAATACACGTTTTCCGGTCGGTCAGGCGGGTAGTTCGTGGAAATTTCTTTGCCGCACTTTGCGCATGTTCTCATGTATGATTTCATGGGGTTCATACGGCGTAGCCGCTCTTTTTGACGGCATTCAAAGCACGCGCGCGGGAGCGGCAAGCCAAAACGCCGCAACAGCGTAAGCTCTTGCGAAACAACGCGAAAAGCAAAGCCGCACGAAGCGCACCCAATAATTTCTTTGGCAATTGCGTCTTCCGCGTCTTTGATGTCGTCGGGCAGTTCGTCTGCGGACTTGGTAATCTGGTAGCGGGTGTTTTCTTTGTCTTTCCATCGCCAGCCGCTTTTTATCACCGCGTCCTTGTCAAGCGGAAAATAATCAAACGCTGACGTTTCGTTGTAGTCGTACAAACTCAACTCGTACGGGAAGAACTCACCGTAGCGAAAAATTCGTCCGTTCGTATCAACGTAGGGCTTTTCATCCATTTGCTCGATAATTTCTCTTTTTATCTTTTCAAAATCCTCTTTTGAATACTGCTTGTTCAAAATGTAGTACTGCTTTTTGCGCATGCCAACGCACCCGAACATATTGCTTGAAGCGATGACGTAGAGGGAATACTCCACGTTCATTGAGTTTGCCATCCAGACCGCAGAGGACATTTTCACGGTGTTTACCCCTTGCCCCACGGTAATGCACTCGTAGATGTTCTGGGCGCCGTCCCCCCACTCGGTGTAGTCATAGCAATCTTTTGTCGGCGGGAGATTGATCCACTGGGAAAATTTCAAATCCTCTCCGTTTAACACAATATATCCTTCCTTCACATTTTTTGAGTTGTAAATGTAATCGCCGGAAACATTGTTGTTACTGCTGCCGTGCATGTATTTGACCGGGAACGTCTGCCAAAACGCGCGGGCTTCTTCGCGTAACTTTGTTACCGATTGGAAAGAGCCGAGATTGTACTCCGCCATTTTCTTTTTGTACTCCTCGGGACTGTAAGGTTTGTTGAATATATAATAGTGCTTGTTGCGAAGATTTACGCATCCGAAGCAATCGCCGCATCCGGAAAGATCTTTTGAAAAGAAGATACCGGTGCTCGCTTTAATGTCCTCGGAAAAATACACACCCGAGCACTTCTCAATGCTGATGTTCTCATAAGAAAGCTCACACCCTTGGACATTGAAACCCTCCATGCAATCCTTTGAATAATTGCTTTGATTAAGATAGGCGCAGTTCTCATTGCGATCCGAGTTGAATACAAAATAACAATCTTTGAGATGGCCGGCATGGTTGGTATACTCGCTGTTCACCATGCTGGGATATTCCACAATGAGCGCCATAAAGGGGACATTCTTTTGCAACTCTTGGAGCTGCTCAAAAAAGCTCCGCGAAGGATCGTAGTCCATAGCAAATTCAGCCGAGTCCCATTTGTCGCTCCACCAGCAAGGATTGCAATACACCTTGCGATCCTTGTCAGGAGAATGAATCGTGATCATATCCTTGCCGCAAAGATCGCATTTTCGTTTATAGAAAACACGCTCATTGCGAAACATAAGCCGCCTCTGCAACCGGCACTGCGGACAAAACGTAGGCGGCGGAACCTGCATTTTTTCGTAAAACGCAAAATCCTCGGGCTTGATGCGGAATTCGCTTTTGCAGTTTTGGCATTGGCGATCTTCTTTCATAAATCTTTTGATAGCTCTTTGATTTTTTTCCAGTGAATGCCAAGGTCTTGCAAGATTGCCTTTGCTGTTTTGCGTTTCAAGGCTGTCGCGCCATGATTGGGAATGGTCGTTTGTTTTCCATCGCTTTCTCTCCTCCAAATTTCGTGCGAACCTTTTGCTTGACGGGCAAAAGAAAAACCAAGTTTTTTGGCTACCTTGGTTAGTTCACGATACGACAGAGCCGGAAATTTTTCGTTCATGATTTCTTCAAATCCTTATGGCCAAAGGAATGTTAGCCACTACCTCTTGTTTGGCCTGAAGAAATGGGAAGAATTCATTATGTTCTATTTTCAGCTCTATGTGATGCCTGATAACGTCTTCCAATATCTCAATCACTTGAGCGTACGTTTCGCCTTGCACATGAGCTCCTTTTAGCACAGGGGTAAATGCAAAATATCCCCCTTCTTTACAAGGTTCAATGGTAATTGGAAAAACGTAGAGGTTGTGCTTTCTTTTAATGCTTATCCTCTTGACTGTTTTATCTTTCCCCATGCTTTTATCATATCATGGCTATAAAGTTCACGCAACCTCGGCTTGGTAGCATTGGTCGCAGTAGATGATATCCGGCTTCTCCGGAGCGCCTCGTCCTTCCGTAGCCTCGGGCGAAGGAGGAAAAGAGGTTTCAAACTCATTGGGGCACGGATTCTTTTCGTGGAAATGATTCGCGGTATTTTGGTACGTATTGTTTTGCGACCCTGCTCCGGCACATTGGCATCCTCTTTTCCAGAGTTTCATCGGGTTGCGAAACGCAAGGCGGGCATGGTGGCGGCAATTCGGGCAAAGGCGGGGAAGGGGCAGGCGCATGCGCTGATAAAAACCGATTTCACTCGGGATAAGCTTGAACGCGACGCTGCACTGTTCATTGCACTGCCCTTGATGCTCACAGCCGATAACCTCGCGGGAAACCGCATCGGATATCTCAAGCGTTGAATCAGGAATATTCTGCGACTGCAGGGTTATGGCATACTCGTATTGTTCGCGCTCTTTCCACTGATAGCCCTTTTGGGTTGCTTGCTCTTTGGTAAGAGGGAAAAACTCCTGCGCGGTTGTTGCATTATAGCCGAAGGGACTCATCTCTATAGGAAAAAATTCTCCGTAAGAGTAGGCATTGCCAAGAGAATCCTTGTAAGGCATTTCTTTCATCTGCCCCATGATTTGTTCCCGAAGTTTTTCATACTCCTCTTGCGTATACTGTTTGTTGAGAATGCAGTGCTTGCGCTTTTTGAGCGACACGGTGCCAAAACTGCTTTTATTGCCAATGGAAAACATGCTGTATTCCACGTCCTGATTATTGGTTACCGCAAACCAAGAAAAAAGGATCCGCGAAACGTGATTGCCGATCTGAAGGGATTCATAAACAAGATCAGCCACTTCTCCGTAATGAGAGAAATCATAGCAGTTGGTTACGCGCGGAGGCGTGATGAAAGAACAATAGCGGGAATCTTCCGTATCCGTGGCGATAAAGGTGTCCCGCACATTTTTTGAGTTGTAGAGGTAGTCGCCGGAAACATTTGCATTATGCCGCTCGTGCATGAATTTCTGCGGAAATTTCCGCCAAAAATCATGCGCCTTTGCTTTGAGATCTTGAATCTTTGCATGAGAACCCGACGCGTACTCCGCGGCAAGTTTTTCGTATTCTTCCTTTGAATATTGCCTGTTGAAAATACAGTATTGCTTGTTGCGCAAGTTGACACAGCCGATGCAATCCGAACATCCTACGCAATTTCGGCAAAACAAAACACTGCGGCACCCTTCGCAATCCACCGAAAAAAGCGCTTGGTAACATTCCTTGCAATTCACGGTTTCATAGCATAACTCACTTTTGGCAAGCATAAGATTGTCAACGCTGTCCTTGCAAAAATCCAGAATGCTCCCATAAGCGCAATTCTCGCTGTAGTCGCTATGGGTGAGAAGATAACAGTTTTTGAGCGCTGTTACCATATTCGTATAATCGGAATTCTCAAGCGTCGTATAAAGCCCGAACAACGCCATGACCGGCGTTTTCTGAAGCAATTCCCGAAGTTGTACAAGAAACGGACGGCTAGGATCAAAATCCGCTCCGTATTCAAGGCCATCCCAAGAGTCAGACCACCAGCAAGGATTGCAATAGACGGTCAGCCCCGAATCCTTTGAAAATACACTTATGATCGGTTTATCGCATTTATCGCAACTCCTTTTATACAGTGCCTTTTCATTGCGCCATGCCAACCTCCGAACAAGCCGGCACTCGGGACAAAACGTAGGCGGAGGAACTTGGATCTTTTCATAGAATGCGAAATCTTGAGCGTCTATGGTAAATTGCTGTTTGCAATTCTGACAAATTTTTGTTTCGCTTTGCATGAAGTTCTGTTAGATAACTTCCTTTTGGTAACATGTTTCGCAATACACCTTGCCTTGAAACTGATTAGGTTTATATGGCGTCTTGAATGGTTCGGCACATTTGGGACAGGAGCGATCGTGAAACGTCAAGCGCAGGTCAATGTCTTTGCGCCACGATGCCAGGCGAACGAGCGGATGCTTGCGCGGCAACGGGATGGTGTGTTCGCGATAAAACGCAAGCTCCGACGGGATAATGCGAAAATACTTTTTGCTTTCCGTATCCTCGATAATGTCTTCCACGATCGCATCGGCTACGTCCGCAATATCAAGGGGGAGGTCATCACTTTTGACGACCTTTGTTTTTGCCTCCGGCAGTTGCCGGGGAATATCTTCCACGCGGTATCCGTATTTTTGCGCATCCGCAAGATTATCAAACCCGGGATAAGAAAGGTTCAAGGAAAGATTGTACGGATGAGGCGAGAGGCGGGGCGGGAAAAATTCTCCGTATGTTTTATCCTTCATCATTGCGGTTTTGATTTCATCAACTACTCTCCAATACTCGTCCTCGGAATACTGCTTGTTGAATATGCAAAAGCGTTTATTGGAAAGCCCGATGCAACCGAAACAATCCGACGAGTTGCGGCAAAGGTCGGAGTACTCGATATTCCGCGAATCCTTCACAAATAAACAAAATTTAAGCTGATAGTTCGCCCCAAACGCCATCGTGCTCTCATACATAAGTTCCGATCCTTTCCCCACGCCTCCTCCGGCGATGTCGTACGCGTCTCTTACGTTATAGGTGCCTATGGAGTAATGCACATTTTGGCAATTCTCCACCCACATATCGAGATAACAATCCTTGGACGAAACAACAAACTGCCCCAAACAGTTGACTGATCGTTCGCTCCATGCGGGTTTTCGTATCGCCTTTTGCTTGAGATCTTCAAACATTGCCTGGTATTTTTGCTCCATATCATAATTGCCGAGGTTGATGGCGTTCACTTTTTTCGCATATTCTTCTTTGCTCAACTGCTCGCCCCCAAAATAGTATTTTTTGTTGCGGAGGTTGGAAGACATAAAACAGTCGCTGCAATTTTTGCAATCAAAAAGGAATTTGCTGTCGCGACAATCGTTTGAGTGTTCAACAAACGAACAGTTATAGCAATTTGTAATCTCGCGCCCCTTGTAGCAGCCTTCGCAATCGTAGTAAGAAAACCCGTCAATGCAGTTGCGCGAGGTAAACGCACCGTCAACATACGTAATATTCTCGCTGTCAAACGAGAAGAACGCAAGATAATTATTCCTGACGCGCTCGCACAGATTGGTATACTCGGAATTCACGTTCTTCGCGTCGGAAAACACATTGGGGCGCGGAACCTCTTTTTTAAGCAACGCGAACTGCTCAAAAAATCCTTTCTTCGCATCATACTCCTTGCCATACGCAAGCGGATCCCACTGATCCGAAAACCACACCTTGCGCTCATAAACCCGATACGGCGTGCCAGGAGGATAAGCCGCGATCATCGGCTTCCCTGAAAAAGCCGAGGGAATGGTAAAGAGGTTGAACGTATTTTCAAACGCCAAAAGAAGCCGCATGCGCTCCGCAGGACTCAAGGTAGGTAGCGGCACGCTCATTTTCTTGTAGAACTCAACATCCTGCGGCCGAACGTAAAACCGCTCGCGCGAAACGCGACATACCCTCCATTGCCCGCCTTCGCCGTCAAGTTCAATACTCCCAAAATACTCATCGAGAGCTTGATCAAATTGCGGTGTTTTTGCGTGAATTCCGTTCTGAAGTGAAACGTTTCCGAGTATGGCCTTCTCAATTTTCTTTTGAGCTTCTGTCATTGATAGTTGTTATTCATCACGTCGTGCTTAGCCCGCGCTCAATGGCTTCTTTAAGGTCAGGGAGCGAAGGTTGTGTCTGGAGAAGCGGAATGGCATCTATAAGGTTATTTCGCGCTTTGTTGATAATTTCATCTCGCTTGACAAGGCCTGATTGTATGAACTCTTGAGCGTCAGGGTTGGCATCAACTGCCAGAGGAATGCCTTGCCATAGGTTAGCATACACGTCAACCCATTCGTTTTGATATTCCGGTATGATACCTACTGCGCGTTTATAGGCGGAACGAATTTTATCTTTTAATCCCTGGATTTTGCCTCTCGCGCTCGCCACGCTCACGTTGCCATGCCCTATATCATGCGTTAACGCGGGGATGTCCCTTTTTATTTCTCCGACACGCGTATAAAGCGTTGAGAGGTTTTTATCTCTTGTGGTAGTAGCAGACTTTGGCCTTTGGCCCAGATGCCTTACCCCGTCAAGTATGTCGCGCAAGGAATTTATTTCTGCCAGAAAACCCGTCTTTACTTCTTCAGTCATCACTTCTTCTTGGTTTTCCTCTGCTGCTTGCCTTACAGGTGGGGCATCGGCAAATACTCTTGCGGCTGATTCTTCAGGGATTTCCTGGTGGAGCGATATATCTTTTTGGGTTTTTTCTTCCTGGGCTTTCTTGAGCGCATCGCCCAAAAGTCCTGCGCCTACGGTCTCTTCTCCCGCTTTTCGCGCATAGAGTAAGGATGCCTCAAGATTTTTTAATAACTGTTCCGCCTCTTTGGGATTTGGGAGCGCGGGCTCGCCTGCGCTGTCTTCAACTTGCAGTAATTGGTTTGCCCTTGCCCATGTTTCCAGTAATCTTTGGCGCTCCGCTTCCATGAACCCATACTCGCTATAGGTATACGAAGATAACTTTTCGTCCACAAGAACGCCTACGCGATCGCGCAATTCTAAAATATCAGGAACGAGCTTTATTCTTTCTTCAATTTGCGTCCTTCGCTTTTCCACGCGTTCCTTGAACTCTTGTAATAACTCCAGAGCCTGTTTTGGATCAGCATCAGGCTTTGTGGCATTATACCTGTCTTTCAGAAGATCGCGCATCTTTGGAACTTCATAGTTTCTTACTTTGTAGGCAGTGTCGCTCGTCATACCGTACTCGCGGCACAACAAAGCATCGTTAGAAAGCCGACTCGTCAAACTCTCAACTTCGTTGAGTAATTCAAAAGCCGGCGCCAGGAGAGCTTCTCTATCAAGGCGGCGCTGTTCTTTTTGGTCATATTCTATTTTCTTTGCCTCGCTCTGCTCCTGGGCTTTCCGGGCTGCTTCCTCGTCTGCAAAGTATTCTATATAATAGCGCGCCTGGCGAGAGATTGCGCCCTGTATCGCTTCCTCCGCATACCTGAACGCGGGGTACGCTAAAACTTCCCTACCGAAGCGATCGCGTGTATAAGCCAAAGGTTTTTTGCCTGACTCTTCCAGTAGAAGAGTCAGGGGGCTCAACGCAGATACTTCAATAGGTTCTCTTTGGGGTTTTTGACTCCACATTATCCACGCATTCTGGATAGCATAAGCGTCAAACCTGTCTTTTACGCGCTCTATATCGGGTTCTTGAATGATGCTTCCTCCCGCGTGCACTCTCAAGAGCACGAGAGGATGGTGAGGAGGTATCCCAATGGCAGGGAGATCGCCTGCGTCAATAGTAAACAGGTATTCAGGCGATAAGGTTATTGTCGCCTTATATTCTTCCTGTAGGTTATATTGCGCGTTTGGCGCGCGATACGAGTATTCAACAGGATAGGAAACTCCTTTAATAGTAATAGTTTTTGGACAGGCCTCTTCTATTTCTTGTTCCCGCTGCCGCGGATAAAAATCCTCAAGCGACAGTTCCAGCTCCGCATGTATCAAAAGAGCTTGAGCGCGGCTTGCAGCCGTGCCAAGATGTTCCTTATACCAAGTTGCCATATGAGGTCCTTGGGGACCCTTGCCTCCGCAACGGATAGAGAGTTCATTGATGCGCGCGAGTACTTCGCGGTTGTGCATAGCGCAGGGCATATCCACGCGACCTCCTGCCAGCGCCTCGGCAAATGCCGCGGCGGCGCGTTCACCTTGCGTATCGCGCTTCTCTTCCGCCAACTGGATATTCTCGCCCTTGAGAAAAAATTTTATAGCGCTTTGGACGCGGTCTGTTTCAGGGTTATAGGAAACAGCAACCTCGGTTTCAGATATAAATTGAGGGAACATCGCAAAAAGTTCTTGCGGCGCAATAGGATGAATACGCGAAGCATACACCCGCGTTATATCCTGACCTCTATGGGTGCCGCTTCCCTGATGGGGGTCTGCTTCGGTAACGCATAAGAGAGGTTCTGCCCTAAATGCCGCTGATTCCGGGGCAAGATTAAATGAGGTGCCTTGAGGATCTCCTAATTTTTTATACACGGCAAGGCCGCGTCCGCTCGCCGCTCTATAGAGGATTTTCCCCGGATGTCCCGAAAGTATCACCGCACTCAAATCCCGGTTATGTTCTATGTCACGTAATTGTTCTTTCAGGTCCTGGTAATTAAGGCGCGCACCTGCCTCTCGGGCAAACTCCTGCGCCCGGTAGGCAATATGAGCGAGGCCCTCTTCTCTCACGTAGTTTTTATGGCACCATTCGCGAAACATCGTTCGCGCCTGGCGGCCTTCAGGCGTGTTATCGCGGCGCATCGCCTCTATAACGCCGTTATCTAACGCTTCTCTGAAAATCGCCAACCCCTGCAGGAGATCCGAGTTGCTTTCGCTGAAGCGCTGATGCAACCTTTGCAGGGCAACGCGCGCATTCCTCCTTTTCTCTCTTTCGTCGTAGCCAGCTGCCTTTTCAATATCGGCTTGAGAAGGGCCGAGCAGCACGTTCCCCTCGCGCTCAAGTATCGCCAAAACAAGGGCGGGCAAAAAACATTTCCTGCGCTTTGCTTCAACAAGCATGCGCCCGATGCTTGGTTCAAAAGGGAAAATTTTCATTTCCCGGCCAATATCGGTGAGCGCTTCTTTATCATCAAGAGCGCCCAGTTGCGTAAGTTCATTAATGCCCCGACGTATTGCCTGCATATCCGGCATTTCAATATAAGGAAACTGCTCAGGGTCAATCCCAAGGCCTTTAAGGTCAAGGACGAGTTTTGAGAGGCTGGTTCTTTTAATCTCTGAATCAGGGTGCGGGGACAAACTTTCAAAGGCGCGTTCACTAACCATGCGATAGCATGTTCCCCGGGAAATTCTTCCCGCTCGTCCCGCGCGTTGCTCGGCCTGGTCTTTTGAAATAAATTCCGTCCCGCGCTCTATTATTCCTGATGCGGGATTATATCTGATAGAGCGCTGGCGGCAGGAATCCACGACAATGCTGATCCCGGGCACTGTTACGGATGTCTCAGCGATGTTTGTGGCAACGATAATGCGCCGCCCGGATGGAGTATCCATCAAAGGATCGGCGGAGAGCGCTTTATCCCTGTCTTCCGGGCCTAATCCCCCATAAAGAGGCACTATCTCCGCATTTGCCACGGTGCCTTTGAGGCGATTGATAACGTCGCGTATCTCTGCCGCTCCGGGCATAAATACCAACATATCGCCTTCTTCGCCCGAAGCGCAAACCTCCCTTACTTTGTCAGCAACTTGGGCAATATAGTTTTTTCTGTCAGGCGCATCCGATTGCGCCTCTGCCAAGGCGAGATACGATGTTTCTACCGGATATGCCCTGCCCTCAATGCGGAGGTAGGCGTCGTCATCTATACCAAAAAATTCCTGCACCCGTTCTTTATTAAGCGTCGCGCTGGTAAGAAGGGTAAGGGGGGCCCGGCCTTTTTGACGCATCATTTTGAGTAGTCCGAGCGCAAAATGGTATTCAAGGCTTCCTTCGTGTATTTCATCAAGCATCAGCGCGCCTACCGCGCCTTTATCACACCGTCCTTCCTGAAGATAGCGGAGAAAGATGCCGGAAGTTACTATTTTTATCGCGGTTTTCGGTCCGAGTGTTTTTGATTCCGAGGTGGAGAAGCCCACTCCCGCGCCTAATGTTTCGCCTGAAACTGCCGCAACGGCCCGGGCGACGCCGCTCGCGGCATCTCGTCGCGGCTGCATTACTATGATGCTGTCAGGGAGGTTAAGCTTTTGTAACGCGCGACGGAGCGCTAACGGCGAATAGATGGATTTTCCTGATCCGGTTTCTCCCTGCAAAAGTAAGAGCCCGCCCCCGTCCTGACACACGCGGGTAAGGGTGTTTACCAGTGCGTTAAACTCCCGCTTTACCGGTAAATCCTGCTTCTCAATGCGCTCGCGTAACATTTCCTGACGTCTTTCTGTGGCATAAACGCTTTCTTCCTCTTCGTTGAATATCCTCCGGGCAGAAGAATCTCCACCATCATCGGCGTCGCCTTGAGCAGGACTTGATAACTCGGATTTGAACGGCTGCTCGTTACGTTTTGTTTGCTCCCTTGTCATGATTGCGAGTAAAAACAAGGTCTTTTCGGGCTGCCTCGTTTTCTTGGTAAAAAATTTTTTGCGACCCCATGCTAAACCATTGAAAAACCATAAGAGCCGGGAGCGCAGGACAAACTCCTTTGAGGATAACAATTTGTTTTTGAGGAGCGACTATGTACAGATTCTTCAAAAAAGATTTTAACGTGTCTTCGAAAAATCCGTTATCTTGCCAAGTATAATCTAAATCATACACGATTTCACTTGTCGTATCTTGCCTCCTCTCATTCTCAAAATCCTCTAACTCTTCTTCACTCCATTCGCAAGGGAAACGGACGTCGAAAGGCCGCATGAACGCCTCTTCCTCAACAATGGAAAAAATTACAAACGCGACATCGCTTCGCGGCGGTCTATACGTAATCTCTTGAGCAATATTTTTTAATTGATTAAAGAGCGACAATGCAAAAATAAGTGGCGCCTGCCCTCTCAATTCCACCGGTTCGTTTGCGATACGGGCAAGGAGCCCGTCTGTCGCTTTCTTATTAGCCGCGTGGACTGAAAGCTCAACAGGAGTATACGTTAACAATGTTTGAACTTTTAGATGTTGTTCCGCATGCATAGGTAAGATTGAATATTTTTACTTCAGGGTAGGGATTTTACCACAATCGGGGAGATAATTGACAGAATCCTGCCGTTTTAACTTAATTCCGACGACCGGTGAAGAATAATTTTCAATTCTGCGATTTTCAATTTTCGAACGGAGCGAGAAAATTGAAAATTCTCCTCGCCGCGCTTGAGTGTCAGAATTAAGTTAAGGAAGTACTAGTGCCGTTACAACTTAAATCTAAGCCTATCCGTACACCAAATATCCTTATTCTGTAGCCATTTTTTTTGGTTCTTACGGGTTCAAAGTCAGACACCACCAGCAAGCTGGTGGCTTGATGAGTAGGACTGCCCCAAGGGCAGTTGAACTCCGTTGAAGGTTAGTGGATTAGAATGCGCTTTCGTTGCGTTCAATGCCTTCTTGTTCGGGGATG
>Ga0209824_10001349_pt1 | contig 13881 bp, 13 predicted proteins | sample VDWuncwatermetaG_FD_184124 | JGI IMG/M metagenome (GOLD analysis project Ga0209824, IMG submission 184124) | Wastewater microbial communities from Netherlands to study Microbial Dark Matter (Phase II) - VDW unchlorinated drinking water (SPAdes)... ... | reverse complement strand
TGACAGGAGCGCCTTGAGCACCACCTCCGGGCCAATTCCGCACGGATCCCCGCTGGTGATGGCCAGCACTGCAGAGCGGAACGTCCGGCGAGCGTGCATGCGGTTTTATGTTAGTGCGTGATTTCAATGTAGGCGTGGCGCTTCAGCTCGCCCAGCCAGCGGGTGAATGCGGCTTGGAACTTTTGCTGATACAGCTGTTGGGAGACCTCGTGGTTCGCTTCGGTCAGGGAGAGGCTGTCGGCGGGCCGCCGTTCCTCCACCTTGACGAGATGAAACCCAAGCCGGGTCTGGAGAGGACCGGACAACTCCCCGGGCTTCAGGGTGAAGAGCGCGGCGTCGAGCTCGGGGAGCAGCTCACCCTGCGCCACCCACCCCATGGCTCCGCCATCCTGCGCATGCGGATCCTCGGAATACCGTTTCGCCAGCGATGAAAAGTCCGCGCCCTTCACGAGCTGTTGATGAATCTCATTGACGAGCGCCTTGGCCTTCTCGGGTGTTCGGCGCTCGTTCACCCGGATCAAGATATGGGAGGCCCGGACGCGGTCGCCCGGCTTCCCCAGCTCCGGATGCGTCCCAAGGGCCGCGGCGACCTCCTGCGGGCTCACGACAATGGTCGAACGCACCTTGGCATCGATCACTCGATGGACCATCAACTGGTCGCGGATCTTCTCCTTCAACTGTTCCGGAGACAGTTTCGAATTGATGAGCGACTGCTGGAATTCCTCCTCCGTGGCGAACCGTCCCCGGAGCTCATCGAAGCGTTTGGCAACCTCTTCACCGCTGACGCTGAGGCCCAACCGCTTCGCTTCTTGAAGGATCAGCCGCTGCTCGATGAGCCGGCGCAGGACCACCTCCTGCATAGCCATCGAATCCGCGTCCGACGGTTCGGGCGATTGGGGCTCTTCGAGGAGCGCTGAGAGGTGCTCCGTGACATCGGCCTGCGTGATGATGTCATCGTTGACGATCGCGACAATCCGGTTGGCCGTTTCGCCGAGCGCCCCGGAGCCTCCAATCAGGCAGAGGGCCACCGTGACCGGGACGAAGGCTCCTCGGAATCCCCCTGCCACACTCACAACACGTTTCAGTTGGATCATGCGGCCTCCGCGACGGTCATTGGCTCTTCCGCCTTGATGCGGCTGACCGCTTCCCGCAACAGGCGGCAATAGAGATCAAACCCCACGGCGCTGACGTGGCCGGATTGCTCAACGCCCAACAAGTTCCCCGCCCCCCGGATCTTCAAGTCCTCCATGGCAATCTTGAACCCGGACCCCAGCGCCGTATGCTCGGTCAGCGCGCCAAGGCGACGCCGCGCCTCCGCCGTGAGGACGGCATGCCGTGGGACGATGAGGTACGCGTAGGCCCGTCGGTCAAAACGCCCCACGCGGCCGCGCAGCTGGTAGAGGTCTGCGAGGCCGAAGGCTTCAGCGTGATTGACAATGAGGGTGTTGGCATTGGGGATATCGATCCCCGATTCCACGATGGTCGTCGTCACGAGGAGATCGAGCGCCCCCTCGATGAACGCCACCATCACCTGCTCCAATGCGTCCTCTGCCATCTGCCCATGCGCCACCCCGACGCGCGCTTCCGGGACGAGCTCGGCGAGGCGCTGAGCGAGCCGACGGATGCTGTGGACCCGGTTGTGCACCACGAAGGCCTGGCCGCCCCGGTTCAGCTCTTTGAGCAGCCACCGCCTGAGTGATGCATCGTCGTCATCGACCACGCGCGTCTCCACCGGGTGGCGGTTCTCAGGCGGGGTGGCAACCAACGACATGTCGCGCGCCCCCACCATCGCGAGGTACAGGGTCCTGGGGATCGGGGTGGCGGAGAGGGTGAGCACATCGAGTTGGGTGCGCCATTCCTTCACCCGCTCCTTCTCCTTCACGCCGAACCGCTGCTCCTCATCGACGACCAGCAGTCCTAAGTGTTGAAAGCGCACGTCGCCAGACAGCAACCGGTGCGTCCCAATGATGATGTCGCAGCTCCCTTGCGCCAGCGACGCCAGGATGCGGCGTTGCTCGCCCTCCGACTGGAACCGCGAGAGCGTCTCGACCTGGATGGGAAACGGCTGCATGCGCTTGGTGAAGGTCCGATGATGCTGGTAGGCCAGGATCGTCGTCGGGACCAGGACGGCGACCTGGGCGTGGTCCATCACCGCTTTGAACGCCGCCCGGATCGCGACCTCGGTTTTGCCGTAGCCGACGTCGCCCAAGAGGACGCGGTCCATCGGCTGCGTCCGTTCCATGTCGCGCTTCACGTCCGCCGTAGCGGTGAGCTGATCCGGCGTCTCACGAAACGGAAAGGCGGCTTCGAACTCGCGCTGCCAGGGATGGTCCTTCGAGAACGCATGCCCCGGGAGCGCGACCCGACGGGCTTGCAGGTCGAGGAGCGCCCGTGCGTAGCTCCACGCCCCCGCGTACGCTCTCGCCTTGGCCCGCTGCCACGCGATCCCTCCGAGTTTGTGCAGCACCGGGGCTCGCGCCCCGAACGCCACATACTTCTGGATCAGGTGAAGCTGATCCACGGGGACGTACAGCCGGTCCCCGTCCGCGTACTCGAGGATCAGGGCGTCCTGCCTGCCTGCTCCGCCTGTCGGCGGGGCGCAGGCAGGTCGGCTCGCCCCCGCGCCGCTCGACGTGGGGCCGGCATTCCCACGGCCGCCCTCGATCGCCGCCCGCCCGACGTAGCGTCCGACGCCGTGCTCGATGTGCACGACGTAATCCCCTTGCCGGAGGTCGACGAACGTTTCAAAGGGGACGTCCACGGAATACCGGGCATGGAGCCGCCGGGGCAGGATGACGACCATCGTGTGGCGGTCCAGGGTCTCGAGGCTGCGGGGGTTGAAACTGCGGATGGAGACGATGCCGCTGCCATCCAGTTCGATGCGCAGGGGTGACTCGAACGTCGCCGGGAACACATCGAGGATGCCGCCGTGGAGCGCGAACTCCCCCGGATCAGCCACCTCGTCCACCCGGCGGTAGTCGCTGTGCAGGAGCTGCTGCACAATGTCGTGGACCGCTTGCCGCTGCCCCACATAGAGCCGGCAGTATTCGAAGCCGAGGTTCTGCGACATCGTGGGCGCGCTCATCGGGAGCGTGGCGAACAGGCTCACATCCTCCGGGGTGCGTTGACGCCGAGGACCCCTAACCCGTTCGCCAGCACATGCCGCGTGGACTGCACGAGCGCGAGCCGGGCGGCGGAACGGTCCGCATCATCGCTGATCACGCGGTGCTTGGTGTAAAAGACATGGAAGGTCTCCGCCAGCTTCCGGAGGTAGGTGGTCACGCCTTGCGGTTCCAGCGCCATCGCGCAGAGCCGCAGCACAATCGGGTACTGGAACAAGACGCGCATGAGCAAACACTCCTCCGGCTCCTCGAGCAGGCGAAGGTCCGGGCGGAGCCTCTTCCACCAGGGGAGGCGCGCCTTCGCCAGGATGCTGCAGATGCGCGCGTGCGCGTACTGGACGTAGTAGACCGGGTTCTCCTGCGATTGGCTCTTCGCGAGCTCCAGGTCGAAGTCGAGGTGGCTTTCCATCGTCCGCATGAGAAAGAAGAACCGCGTGGCGTCCACTCCCACCTCCTCGAGCACTTCACGGAATGTGATGAACTCCCCCTGCCGCTTGGACATCGGCACCGGCTTGCCCTTCCGCGAGAGCGTGACGAGCTGCACGATGCGGACGGTCAGCCGCTCCACGGGGAGCCCGAGTGCTACCACGGCGGCCTTGAGGCGGCCGATGTAGCCGTGGTGGTCCGGTCCCCAGAGGTTGATGATCTGGTCATAGCCCCGTTGGAATTTCCACTGGTGGTAGGCGATGTCGGGCGCAAGGTACGTGAACTCCCCGTCGCGCTTGCGCACGACGCGGTCCTTGTCATCACCGAACTTCGTGGAGGCAAACCACGTCGCCTCCTCTGAGTCATAGAGCATCCCCCGTGCCCTGAGGGCCTCCAGCGCGGTGGTGATCTTTCCGGAGGTGCTGAGTCCTCGCTGGCTTGTCCACTGGTCAAACGTGAGACCAAATCGTTCAAGATCTTGCTTGATCGTGGCCAGCTGCTCCTTCATGCCCTCTTCCATAAACCACTCGAGCGGCTTATCAAGCAAGTTGTCGCCATGCTGCTGCCGAACCGTGCCCGCGCTCGTCGCCACATACGTCCCGTGATAGCCGTCCTCGGGAAACGGCTCCGGCCGGCCCACGAGCTCGGCATACCGCGCACGCAGCGAGCGCCCCAGCATCTCGACCTGCCGGCCCTCATCGTTGAGGTAGAACTCCGTCGTCACGCGGTAGCCTTGGGTGCGCAGCAACCGTGCCAAGACGTCGCCTACGGCGGCCTGACGGCCATGGGCCACGCTGAGGGGGCCGGTGGGATTGGCGCTGACAAACTCGATGTTCACGGATGGCGCGGGAGACGGCCGGGCCGTGCCGAAGGCGTGGGGACGCCGCAGGATCTCCCGCATCAGCCGGGAGAGGGCCGACTGGGACAGGAAGACGTTGAGGAACCCCGCCTTGGCCTCCACTCGATCAACCCACCCGCCGAGACCGGCGCGGCGGCAGCCGTCAAGAAACCCGCCAGCCAGCGTCTCCGCAATCACCTGCGGGGCTTGTTTGCGCCGGGAGGCCAGCTTGAAGGAGATGGAGCTCGCGAGATCGCCGAACGAGGGATCTTTGGGGATCTCCCAGCGGTAGGCGGCATCAGGCAGCGTCCCGGTCGCATCGCCGCCCCCGGAGCCGGCGGCGGCTGGTGAACGCTCCACGATGAGCCGGAGCACATCACTGAGACGGTCTTCTATGGTATGCGGCATTCGTTGCTATCAGCTCACGAGGAAGGGAGGGACCGCGCCGTCAGCGCCGTACGGCGCAGGGGTCGCTCACGACCCTGGCGAACGGCTCGTAGGGGTCGAATCGCGGACGCGCACCGGGGCAGGCCGCGCCGGCCCGGGCGTGCTCTCGAGCGACAGCCGTGGGGCATCCGCCCATAATTGTTCGAGCTGGTAGAACGCTCGCGCCGTCTCATCCAAGAGATGCACGACGATATCCCCGCAATCCATCAGCACCCACTGGGGCTCGCGGGGACCGCCCGGCGCACCGCTCGGGAGGATCCCTTCGGTATGCCACACGGAGGCCCCGTGGCGAGCGAGCGTGGCGTCGATGTGGTCTTTGAGGGCGTTGCTCTGCGGCGTGCTGCCGGCGGTGCAGACCACGAAGAAATCGGTGACACTGGAGAGGGAACGCAAATCCATCACGACCACACCCTCGGCGTGCTTCTCGAGGGCCGCTCGTGCAGCGATGAGCGCTTTCGTCCGGCTATCGATATAAATTTCGCGGAGCGAAATTTATGAGGAACTCATGATGCGGTAGAGCCCCGTGCCGCACGTCGGGCAGCGGCCTTTCATGGCCGAGCGGCCGTTCTTCATCTTGACCTGCGTGGCGTCCTTCATCTCTCTCTTCGCCTTGCACTTCACGCAGTACGCCTCCATCACCCCTCCTTGTTCACTGCACCAAACGACCGCGTCAACCCGCGTCCTTCAACACCTTGCACTCACCTACGAACGTACGTCGCCCTGCCTGCCGCGCCGCACGTCGCACTCTGTTGTGCGCGGCGCAGGCAGGGACAAGCCTAGCATGCCCTCCCACTCGCTGTCAACCCCGTTAGACTTCTGGTCCGCGACGGTACGCTTCCATGCGGCCGGTTCATTGTGGAGGTCTAACGGGGTCAACCCCGTTAGACTTCTGGAGTGAACGGATCGACGTCGCCCGGTTTCGCCAACTGTGCGAAATCACTTCGCCGTGGTGGACGAGAAGTCTAACGGGGTTGACCCCGTTAGACCTCGCGTGTGTGAACGGTTGAGAGACCTCCGGATCTCTCGTGAAGGTGGAATGATAGCACCACGTGGACGAGGTCTAACGGGGTCAAGCGCTTGACCGCCGCTTGGGAACCTCCTCGTGGATCTCGCCCACGATTTCTTCCAGCAGGTCCTCAATCGTCACGAGCCCGGCCGTCGCGCCCTTCGCGTCCTGAACCATGGCGATCTGGATCTTGTCGCGCTGGAAGTCGCTCAACAGCTCCGCGACCCGCTTGGTCTCGGGCACGAACGTGGTGGGCCGAATCAGATCCGCGAGGACAAAGAGCCCCCCGTGACGGACCATGGCCAGGACATCGCGCGCATAGACGACCCCCGCAACCTCGTCCAAGGACCCTCGGTAAACGGGGATGCGCGAGTGGCCCTCTTCAATGAGCACGTCGAGCGCATCCTCGGGCTTGGCGTTGAGGTCGATGCCCACGATGCGCGCTCGTGGAACCATCACCTCGCGGACCACTGAGTCGCTGAACTCGAAGATCCGCTGGAGCATCCGCAGCTCGCTCTCCGCCAGGATGCCCTCTTCCCGGCCTATTTGGATCATCACCTTCAGCTCCTCCTCCGTCACCAAGGGGGAGCGCCGCCTCGTCGGGATCCTCAAGGAACGCAGCAGCGACCGCCCGAGCCACGTGAAGAACGAGGCCAAGGGGTAGAGGACGACGAGCAAGCCACGGAGCGGCCGCACCAGCGCGAAGGCGACCAGCTCAGCGTGCGTCGCGGCGAACATTTTCGGCGTCACTTCGGCCACCACCAGCAGCGCCACGGTGATGACCACCGTCGCCATGAGCAACCCCCGCTCCGGCCCGAAGAGGCTGACGAAGATCCACGAACCGATGGCGGAGATGGACACATTGACCACGTTGTTCGCGATCAACAGCGTCCCGATGACGCGGTCGAGGTGGGTCAGCAGCTCATAGGTCAGCTGGGCGCTCCGGTGGCCCTGCTCCACGAGGTGCCGCAATCGGACCTTGTTGATGGTCAGGATCGCCGCCTCGGCGGCGGAAAAAGAGGCTGAGAGCGCCAGGAGAACGACCAGCAGGATGAGTAAGGGGACGGTGATGACCACGTTAAGCGCTCACTGAGATGGTCGGGCCATTACCGGTAGAGCCCGTGCTCACGGATGTGACGCTCCACTGGGATCGGAACCAGATAGCGGATGGAGCGTCCCGCCTTGATGCGGGCGCGAATGTCCGATGAGGAGATGTCCAACTGCGGCATCGCCAGCCGCTTGAGGCCAGCCTCGCGGCGGGAGCGGGCAGTGCCGGGACGATGCGCCACGACCACCGTGCAGAGGCGCTTGAGCTCATCCCACCCCTTCCACCGCACGGTGAGCATATCCTGCCCGATGAGCAGGAACAGTTTCGCCGCCGGGAGCTGCCGATGGAGCGCCGTCACCGTGTCCAGGGAGTAGGAGACCTCGCGGCGCTGCAGTTCGATGTCGGAGACGACAAAGGCCGGATGGTCCCGGATCGCGAGCTGGAGGAGTTCCATGCGGACCCTGCCGGGCACGAGGCCCTTCGCACTCTTATGCGGGGGGAGGTTCGAAGGGATGAACGCTACGCGGTCCAGGCCGAGCAGATCCCGCGCGGTCTCGGCGAGCACCAGGTGTCCCCAGTGGATGGGGTTGAACGTCCCGCCGAAGATGCCAAGTCGTATCGCCGTGCTACTCACGCAGCTGTCCGCTTCCGCGGACGACGTACTTGTACGTCGTCAGCTCTTCAAGCCCCATCGGGCCGCGGGCATGGAGCCGGTCGGTGCTGATCCCGATCTCCGCCCCGAGGCCAAACTGGTGGCCATCCGTAAAACGCGTGGAGGCGTTGACGAACACGGCGGCGGAGTCGACCTCGCTCACAAACCGCTCCGCGTGCGTTGGATCGTTCGTCACGATCGCATCCGAATGGGCCGAACCATAGCGGCTGATGTGCTCCACCGCCTCCTCCAACGAGCGGACCACCTTGACGGAGAGGATGAGGTCGAGGTACTCGGTAGACCAATCCTCCTCCGTCGCCGGCTTCACGCCGGGCACGATCGCCCGCGTCCGCTCGTCGCCGCGGATCTCCACCTTGGCCTCCTGCAGGCGCTTGGTGATCCCCGGCAGGAACGTCGGCGCCACCCGCTCGTGGACGAGCAGGGTTTCCATCGCATTACAGGTGGCCGGCCGCTGGCACTTCGCATTGAGGACGATCCGCTCGGCCATCGCCTCGTCCGCGGCGTCATCGACATAGACGTGGCAGATCCCCTTGGCGTGCTTGATGACCGGGATCCGTGAACTCTCCACGATCTTCCGGATCAGTGTTTCCCCGCCCCGCGGGATGATGACGTCGATGTAGCGATCGAGCTGCAGCATCGCATCCACCCCGGCGCGGTCGGCGACCGGGATCGTGCTCACCGCCGCGTCGGGCAATCCCGACGTGCGCAGGGCCTGCCGCAGCGCCACGGCGATCGCCTGGTTCGAATGAAAGGACTCCGCCCCGCCGCGCAGCACCGCCACGTTGCCGCTCTTGAGGCAGAGCGCAGCGCAGTCGCTCGTCACGTTCGGGCGCGATTCGTAGATGATGCCGATGACGCCGAGGGGGACGCGGACCTTCTGGATCTCAAGGCCGTTTGGCCGCCGCCAACTCCGCAGGACTTCCCCGACAGGATCGGGGAGCGCCGCAACCGCTTCGATGGACTCGACCATCTCGCCAAGGCGTGGCCCCGTGAGCAGGAGCCGGTCGATGAGCGCTGCGGAGAGCCCTGCACCCCTCGCGGCATCCACATCCTTGGCGTTGGCCGTCAGGATGGCGCCGCGTTCCGCCTGGATCCCCTGCGCCATGCCAGCCAGCGCCGCGTTCTTCTGCGCAGTATTCGCACGGGCCACCGCTCGGGCGGCCCCGCGCGCCTCTTGAACCGTCGTCAGCACCGCCGTCGCGACGTCCTCTGAGGTGCCGGCCCCAGAGCGGGTCATCCCACCACCCGCTCAAAACAGACCGATGAATTTTGGATTTGTGATTTTGGATTTTGGATTAACGGACAATCTAAAATCCAAAATCTAAAATCGCAAATTCCTGCCATTGTCTCAAGTGTAGGGATCATCCCTCTAGCTCCCGCGCGAGTACGAGGTGGTCGCGGTGGACCACCTCCCGCGCCTTGGCCAACCCCAGCGCCTTCGCGGCTTCCGCACTGCTCATCCCGCGGATGCGCGAGAGCTCCGATGAGGAAAAATTGCAGATCCCGCGGGCCAACTCGCTGTGCGCAGCATCCGTGACCGCCACAAAGGCGCCGGCTTCAAATCGCCCCCTGACCTCGAGCAGTCCCGTCGGCAGCAGGCTCTTGCCCTGCTCGACGAGCGCGTGGGCCGCACCCGCATCCACCACGAGCTCACCCCGGGGCCGGCGCAGGGAAAACGCGATCCACCATTTGCGCCGGCTGAGCCGGTTGCGCGGCGGGACGAACAGCGTCCCGATGGGCTCGCCCGCCAAGAGGTCGGTCAACACGGTGGGACGCATCCCGTTCGCAATGACCATGGGAATCCCGTTGTGGCCCACGATCCGCGCCGCCTCAAGCTTTGAGGCCATGCCGCCGGTCGTGGTCTGCCGTGTGACGCCGTGGACCGCCGCGCGGTGGGCGTGGTTGAGCGTTTCCACCCGTTCAACGAGCCGGCCGCCCTGCATCAGCCCGTCAACATCCGACAGGAGGACGAGGAGTTGGGCATCCACCGCGGCGGCCACCAGCGCGGCCAGCCGGTCGTTATCGCCAAAGGTGATCTCCTCGACCGCCACCGTATCGTTCTCGTTGACGATCGGGACGACGTGCCGATGGAGCAGGGTGAGCAGCGTCTGCTTCGCATTGCGATAGCGCTGCCGGTTGGAGAGATCGTCCTGGGTCAGCAGGACCTGTGCGGTGGTCACGCCGTGCCGGCCAAACGCCGCGTTGTAGAGACGCATGAGCTCGCTCTGTCCGATCGCTGCGCACGCCTGCAGTTGCGCAATCGCCTTGGGCCGCCGGGCTAAACCGAGGGCCGCCATCCCGCACGCAATCGCCCCCGACGTGACGAGGATCGGCTGCCGTGCGGCAGGACCAACTTGCCCCTTCCCCCTGTGTGCGCTGACGACCAGTTGCTCCACGAGCCGCTCCACGCGCTCGGGGATCACCCGTCCGGTCGCATCGGTCAGCACGCTGCTGCCGATTTTGACCACGAATCGTTGAATGTGACCACCGTCACCCATGTGCCATCTCCCCGGTGCCGGCCTCGGCACCGGAAGGCTCACCCGTCTGATGCAGCGCCTTCCATACTGCCTCGAGCAAGGCGGGGATCCCTGAGCCGGTCGCGCACGAAATCGGCCAGACCGTCCGCCCGACCGCACGTTCAAACGCGCTCAGGTGCTCCTGCGCCTCCGGAAGATCCATCTTGTTGGCAGCAATCACCTGCGGCCGGCTCACCAGGGCGGGGTTGTACGCGGCCAGTTCACGGTTGAGCTGATGAAACGCCTGCACGGGATCTCGGCCATCCACGCCGGCCATGTCAATAAGGTGCACCAGCACGCGGGTGCGCTCGATATGCCGGAGGAACTGAATGCCCAAACCCTTGCCCTGGTGGGCGCCCTCGATGAGCCCGGGGATATCGCAGGCCACGAAAGAGTCCACGCCGTGAACCGACACGACGCCGAGGACCGGGTAGCGTGTCGTGAAGGGATACGCACCCACCTTGGGGCGCGCCGTGGAGATGCGCGAAAGGAGCGAGGATTTCCCCGCGTTGGGAAACCCGACCAGGCCGACATCGGCGATGAGCTTGAGCTCAAGGACCAGGTCCCGTCGTTCCCCTGGCGTCCCAGGCGTCGCCTCCGGCACCCTCGCGTTCCCGAGTCCGCCGCGCCCACCGGCGGCCACCACCACCTCTTCGCCGGCCAGGGTCAGGTCTCGCAGAAGGCTCCGGCTCGCCGCGTCGTAGAGGACTGTGCCCGCCGGGACGCGGATGACGCAGATCTCCCCCCGCTTCCCCGTCTTCGTGTTGCTGCCGCCGTGGCCGCCGCGGCCGGCTGTAAACTCGTGCCGGAACCGAAAATCGAGGAGGGTCGCGATGTTGGGATCGGCCTGCACGATGACGTCGCCACCGTCACCCCCATCGCCGCCGTCAGGATAGGGGTATCGGATATAGGGGGGCTGTGCGAACGAGGGACACCCACGACCGCCGTCTCCGGCCTTCACGGTAATTTGGACGTGGTCGACAAACACCATGGGTCATGGGTCGCAGTGGGGCACCGTGCGACACCCGCAGCCAGTCCGCGGGGATTACTTCCCGCCGGCTGGAGCTGCGGGTTGTGGCTCGATGGACACGAGCCGGGCTTTGGGAAATCGGACGATGCCGTCCGCCTTGGCGAAGAGCGTGTAATCGCTGCCGGTACCGACAAACCATCCGGCCCTGAAGGTGGTGCCGCGCTGGCGCACCAGAATGGAGCCGGCGCTCACCCACTCGCCCGCATAGTGCTTCAGGCCCAAGCGTTTCCCGCAACTGTCGCGCCCGTTCTTGGTCGATCCGACACCGGTTTTATGCGCCATCGCTTACTCCTTCTTCACGGGGGCTTTCTTCGCGCTCGGCTTGGCCACCCGCTTCTTCGGGGCGCCTGCCTGCCCCGCCACGCTTTGCTTCGCAAAGCGAAGCAGGCGGGGCGCAGGCAGGGCAGCCTTCACCCCCACACCAACGGTTTTGGTGTGGGCCTTCACGACGGTCTCGGCCGCCGGTCGGCTCACGGGAGCCTCGTGGAACGTGATCTCTTTCACAACGAGACGGCTCAGGGGCTGCCGATGACCGACGGTCTTGCGCCAGTTCTCCCGCCGACGGAAGTGGTACGAGATCTCCTTCGGCCCCAGCCGGTGCTCGAGGACCTCGCAGATGACCTTGGCCCCATCGACATACGGCCGGCCCACCTGCAGCGAATCCCCGTTCTTCGCCAGCAGGATGCGCTCCACGACGTGCTGGGCGCCCACGGCCTCCGGCAGGCGGTTGACGTCAAGCCGCGTCCCCGGCTCCACCTTCCACTGACGTCCCCCAAGCTCAATAATGGCATACATGCGAAGGTCCTTTCACGCAATGCTGTGCCCCGGCGGGTTGCGCTGAAGCGCCCGGAAATGTCCTATAAGGATAGCGGAGATTGCCGACGGCGTCAACCCCCCCACCAACTGTTACAAGACATGGGTTTTCTACAGTTGGTGGGGGGTAATCCTCTCCCAGAGTTGGTGGCGTCTCAATTTGACGGGTCCTGCCGCTGCGCACCCCACGGCGGTCCTCCCCCCGCCGCTTGGCTTCGCCAAGCGAAGTCGCGGGGGTGCGGGCAGCGTGGGGCCCCGCTCCGCGTCACCCGTCAAATTGAGATACGAACCAGCATACAGCTTACTGGGGCGTCACGCTCACCTGGATCTGCTCGAAATGGAGGCTGGGGTCGGAGAGGACGAGGATCTTCGAGCGGCTCTGCGCCTCCAGGGCGCTCAGGCTCGGACGCTCCTCCTGCAGGAGCCGAACAGCAACCTGCGGATGGACCAGGAGTTCGAGCGTTTTGTGGTGCGCGGTCTTGAGCGCGCGCTTGGCCTGCCGGACCGCCTCGATAGCCATCGTGACCGCCGACTTGACGGTGCCGCGGCCGCCGCAGTAGGGGCAGGGCTGGTGGCTCACCGTCTCCACCGAACGGCGCATCCGCTGGCGGGTGAGCTCGGCCACGCAGATCTCGGAAAAGGAGACGAGGTTCGTCTTCGCCCGGTCACGCTCGAGCGCATCCTCCAAGACCTTCACCAGCTCATGGCGGTGCGATGGGATATCGAGGTCGATGAAATCAATGACGACGATGCCGCCGACGTCGCGCAGTCGCAGCTGCCGCGCCACCTCAATCGCCGCTTCCTTGTCCACCTGGAAGGCGGTTTCCTCCAGGTTGCGACGCCCCGTGAACTTGGCCGTGTTCACGTCGATCGCCACGAGCCCCTCGGTCGGCTCAATGATGATGGAGCCGCCCGACGGGAGCTGGACCCGTTTCTCGAAGAGGGCCGCGATCTGCTCATCCAGCCCCTCCGCCTCGAAGAGCGGCTCCTCCCCGCGGTAGAGATCGAGACGCACCTTCACCCCGGGAATCAACACCTGGAGGAACCGCTGGAGATGGTGGAGCTGGTCCTTGGAGTCCACAACGATGCGGTGCACGTCTTCGGTGAAGCTGTCGCGGATGACGCGCCGGGAGAGATCATACTCCTCATAGACGCACGCCGGGGCCTTCGCCCTGGCCGCCGTCCGTTTGACGCGCTGGTAGACCCCGGAGAGGTAGCGGACATCCCGCTCGAATTCCTTCTGCCCCTTGCCCACGCCCGCGGTCCGGATGATGAGCCCGGCCTCCTGGGAAAAGCGCAGCTGGGTGAGGATCGCTCTCAGGCGGCTGCGCTCCTGCGGGTCTTCAATGCGCTTTGAAATCCCAAGGCGCGAGTCGTTGCACATCAGCACCATGTAGCGCCCCGGGAGGCTGATGTGGGTCGTCAGGCGCGCCCCCTTCGTCCCAAACGGCTCCTTCACGACCTGGACCAAGAGTTCCTGGTGGACCTTGACGACTTCGTTGATTTTCGAGCTGCGGTGCTGGTGCGCCGCATGCCGCGCTCGGGCCGGCGGGGACTCCCCCTCCAAGACCGCCTCCTCCTCGTCCTCGGGCTCTATGATATCGGAGACGTAGAGGAAGCCATTCTTGCCCAACCCGGTGTCCACGAACGCGGCGTTGATGCCGGGGACGACGGAGGTCACGCGGCCCTTGTAGATGCTGCCGACCATCCGCTCGTCCGACTTGCGCTCAACGTAGTACTCCTCGAGCCGTTTGTCTTCGGTCACCGCGACGCGGGTCTCTTGCGCATCCGTGCTGATAAAAATCTCTTTCACTTTCGCCATAGGGAAACCGTGAACCTCCTGAATGGTGGGCAAACCTTGGCCTATAGCAAACGAACTAACCATTGTGACGATTCCAGTGATTCCAAAATTGATTCCAGTGATTTGGATGACTCAACATCACTGTAATCATTCGAAAATCA
>Ga0209824_10001348_pt1 | contig 13897 bp, 10 predicted proteins | sample VDWuncwatermetaG_FD_184124 | JGI IMG/M metagenome (GOLD analysis project Ga0209824, IMG submission 184124) | Wastewater microbial communities from Netherlands to study Microbial Dark Matter (Phase II) - VDW unchlorinated drinking water (SPAdes)... ... | reverse complement strand
CTCAACCACCGTCCACGAAAAGTGCTGGGTTTTAGAACACCTCATGAGGTATTCTTCGGCGTGGAAGTTCTTTACACCAAGCAACCGCAAGCGGTTGCACTTCTAAATTGAATCTGCGAGATTTCATTGTCGGATTTAAGCAATTTAATCTCGTTCTCCAGTTGGCGTATCCGTTGTAGCTCGACCGTGAGCGGTTTGCCGATGCCAGGCTTGCCTTGTTGCTCGGCGCGGTATTGTTCAATCCAGCGACAAACTGCTGTACGACCAATGCCCATGTCTTTAACTACTTGCGCGATGCTCAGCCCTTGATCGACCACCATGCGCGCCACTTCCAACTTAAATGCGGCTTCGTAATACAAGCGTTGCTTGTTCATTTTTACGTCCTCTCTAGGTCAATAGTAACCCTATCGAGGTGTCCTTTTTTATTAGACCACTACAAAAAGCCATTCTTAACGAGTGGCTTTTTTCTTGCCTGTTTATCATACAGGGATACCACGCACCTGCGTTCGCACATGGAAAGCACATGCGTTAAATTCTGGTTGAATGCTTGTGGCATGTTACCGAAACTGATTTCGGGAACATGGCTGCATAGTTGATAAAGACTAACGATGGTAATAGTCGCGCTTGCGCGGCTGAAGACTACAGCGTAGCCCCGGTGGGGGCGTTAAACGCAAGGAGTTGGAGTTATCAATAGTCCTAATCATCACCACAGTCTGCTCAACAACTTTGGCAATAATTCACGGCCCACGTTAATATCATACCCAGCCATCGCTTTTTCTCCTTTGGTTTGTGAAACGTCTTTGACAACGTCAATTTACCAGACTAGAGCGGTGGCTTCCCACCAATTATTTACAGCAGTTTACGGACTTAATCTCTGGTATCGTTGTTCGCGGTCGAGCTGCTTATCGTGCTTCATCTGTGTTCCTTTTACTTTGTCGTTTAAGTGGCTCGATGTTAACGCAGCTCGCCACTTAAATTCGATTACAAAAGTTGCACTTCAGATTTGAATCCGCCATGTAAAATAGTAAAGTATGAAAATAGAAAACCTCGCCGAAGCAAAAACCAACATCCTCAGCGGCCTCACCGTTGCCCTCGCCCTCGTCCCCGAAGCCATCGCCTTCGCCTTGGTGGCACAAGTGCATCCGCTGGTCGGCCTGTACGCCGCCTTCATGGTCAGCCTGATCACCTCGCTGATCGGCGGTCGTCCAGGCATGATCTCGGGTGCAACCGGCGCACTGGCGGTGGTGATGGTGGCGCTGGTGGTCACACACGGCGTGGAATACCTGTTCGCCACGGTGGTGCTGATGGGCGTGTTGCAGATCGGTTTCGGGCTGGCCAAGCTGGGCAAGTTCATCCGCATGGTGCCGCATCCGGTGATGCTGGGTTTCGTCAACGGCCTCGCCATCGTCATCTTCCTGGCACAGATGAACCACTTCAAAACGGCTGACGGCGCATGGATGCAAGGTGCCGCGCTGGCCACCATGCTGGGCCTGATCGCGCTGACCATGGCGATCATCTATCTGCTGCCCAAGCTGACGAACGCAATCCCTTCGACACTGGCCGCCATCGTCGCCACTTCCGCGCTGGTGATCTTCTTCGGCATCGACACCAAGACCGTGGGCGACATGGCCTCCATCGCCGGCGGCCTGCCGACTTTCCATCTGCCGGAAGTGCCGCTGAACTGGGAGACGCTCAAGATCATCTTCCCCTACAGCGTGATCCTCGCCGCCATCGGCCTGATCGAATCGCTGCTGACGCTGAACCTGATCGACACCATGACCGACACGCGCGGCAAGCCGAACCGCGCCAGCATCGGACAGGGCGTAGCCAACGTGGTCACCGGCTTCTTCGGCGGCATGGGCGGCTGCGCGATGATCGGCCAGAGCATGATCAACGTTACCAACGGCGCGGTGAAGAATCTGTCCGGCATCGCCGCCGCGCTGTTCCTGCTCACCTTCATCCTGTTCGCATCAAGCTGGATCGAGATGATCCCGCTGGCTGCGCTGATCGGCCTGATGTTCGTGGTGTCGGAAAAGACCTTCGAGTGGGGCAGCTTCAACCTGTTCGGCAAAGTGCCACGCACCGACATCGTGGTCGGCCTCACCGTGGCTGTGGTCACCGTGCTGACCGACCTCGCCATCGCGGTGATCGTGGGTGTCATCATCTCCGCACTGGCGTTCGCCTGGCAACACGCCAAGAGCATGGAAGTGCGCGTGACCACCGAGGAACACGGCTGGAAGGTGTACGACCTGCACGGCTCGCTGTTCTTCGCCTCGTCGCAAAGCTTCCTCAACTTGTTCACGCCAAAGGATGACCCGCAAGAAGTGGTGATCGACTTCCGCAATGCGCGGGTGAAAGATCACTCCGGTCTGCAAGCCATCGACCAGCTCGCCGAACGCTATACCCAGCTCGGCAAGAAACTACACCTGCGCCACCTGAGTCCAGATTGTCTGGAGCTACTGGGGAAGGCGCGCGGCATGGTAGAAGCGAACGTGCTGGAAGACCCGCACTATCACCCGGCGGACAACCGTTTGGGGTAATTGATTTGAGCATCAATATCGATATTTTTGATAGGCGGATTTAACTCGGAAGGAAAAGCGCAGGGAGATCTAAAAAACTAAATTCTCTTTAATAAACAAAACTATATTCATGTCTGAAAATAATCAAGGTAGAATTCTGCGTATCTCAACAGCCAACAGGATGGAAATTATGGAAGCGCAAAAAGTTATCGACGAATTGAACAACCCATTGCGCATCGCATCGACGATTGGGCTGCTACCTGATGATCAGCGCGCGGACATCGCTAGATTGGTCGCGGACGAGCAAATACCAGGTTCATTTGGCGACCTGATTAAGCGTTCGTTTGGCGCGATAGAAGAGGGAAAGCGGCTTGAGGGCGGTAATGTGGTGTCGATGATTGGACAACACCGTAAATAGTCGTTACTTAGCCGTGTATGGGCTGCAAGACAAAACGCACTCCCATTGCCTCGCAAACACGACTAATCGTGTCAAAGCGCGGTGCGCTGTTTGGTTGCAATGCCTTATATAAAGCAGCTCTTGTTATGCCAGCAGATTTTGCAATCTCAGTCATGCCACGAGCGCGAGCAATGTCACCAAGCGCAGCCGCCAATAGTGAAGCGTTGTTTGCTTCTAAAATATCGGTTAAGTATGCAGCAATGGTTTCTTCGTTGTCCAAATAGGGTGCGGCATCAAATTCTGGCAAGTCCTCAATTTTAATGGTGTTTTCCATATTATTTTTCCTCTATATGAGTTGTGAACAGAAGACGGTTCGGACCATCTGTTCTAGGCGTTTAACCTAACTCAGTATGGCCGCACGCTCTTTGGCTAGCTGGATGTCTTTGCTTTGTGAGCTTTTAGAACCTCCAACAAGTAGAATAATTAAATCTGCGCCGCACTGAGTGTAGTAGAGCCGCCACCCAGCACCTAGGTGTATGCGAAGCTCAGAAACACCACCCCCAACCGATTTTGCATCACCATGAAGCCCGTATTCAAGACGCTTTATTCTGGATAGAACTGCACCGCGAACTGCTTTGTCGGGCAAATTGTTTATCCAAGTTGTAAATTAAGGAAGCTTTTTTACTTTAGTTATCTGCACGATATTTCCTTTTTTGTTTTTTTTATAGGAATCCGAATTGTATTCGAGCGAATACAATTAGTCAATGCGATTTATAAGGCGCGTTCCAGCACGTCCACGGCACGTTTTGGAATCGCTGCTTTCACGGATATAATCCGCACAAGTTCCACAGCTCGTCTGTAGCACGTCTCAACTTCAGTATCAATAAAATGCGAATTAGATTTTTCCAGTAATGGTATAAATCATGGTATCAATAAATTAAATGCTTAAATACATGTTAAAAAACAGTAAATTACTGTCTCTGTTTACTATCGAGTGGGAGTGATAATTTATAGCTTTATTTGATTTTTGTTTGGTAAAAGCCACTAAAGTACGGTAAAATGCTGGTCTTTAGTCGGGTGCTTAGCTCAGTTGGTAGAGCACCGCCCTTACAAGGCGATTGTCGGCGGTTCGACCCCGTCAGCACCCACCAAGCTAAACAAGTTTACAATTTTGGAGTGGTAGTTCAGTTGGTTAGAATACCGGCCTGTCACGCCGGGGGTCGCGGGTTCGAATCCCGTCCACTCCGCCAGCACCGTGTTAATTTTTTGATTTCAATAGATTCTCTTCTGTAAAAATCTGTTAAATCAGCAAATGACACAACAAAGGGACACAACTAATCGGTTGTTGTCCCTTTTTTATGCTCATATTCTCAGCATCGCACCTCAAAACTTCCAGATACGACCTTTATTCCGTCCGTTTAACCATGCCGAGCTGGGTGTTGATTTTGATAATTGCGCTAATGAAATGCCACAGTTACATACATGATGAGTCATTTTTTATTCGCCCAAGGGGATGATTCGTTCAAACTTTTTCCAACAACTCCGTCAACAGCTCGGCTGATTGCGCGGGATTGCTCAAGGTCTCGCCACTGAGCCAAAAAACGTCTTCGGCGCGGCTGCCTAGCGTGTTGATTTTGGCTCGATGCAAGCGTACTTGATGCTGGTCAAAAATCTGCGCGATGCGCGCCAATAGTCCGGGGCGGTCGCCACCCACAAAAGTCAGCATAAACAAGCCACGGCTGGCGTTTTCCAGATTGACTTTATTGCCGATGGGGAAATGTTTGAGCTGGCGATTGACGCGCCCACTGGCGGTGATTTGTATGGCTTTACCAAGTTGAATGTCTTGCACTAATTCAAATTCGATGTACGCCATAATGTCGCGATACGAAGTGTTGCAGGGCATGGCTTGCATAATTTGAAAGCTATTCAGCGCGTAACCGTGGCGCGTGGTGTGAATTTTTGCTTCGACGATGGTGTAATTCATGCGCGCAAAAAAGTCGCAAATACGCGCGAACAAAGCGCGCTGGTCGAGGCAATACACCAACACTTGCAAGCCTTCTCCTGCTCGGCTTAAACGTGCGCTGACGATGGCGGTGTCGGCATTGGTTTTGAACGCCAGCAAGCGGGTGTGCCAAGCGATTTCTTGTGCTTCATGGTCGAGAAAATAACTGTCTTCGAGCTGCGCCCACAGCAGTTGGTAAGTCGCGCTGGGGAGCGCGTATAAATTCAATGTGGCGGCGGCATCAGCGCGTATTTCGCCTAAACGATCCGCGACTTTTCCGTCACTCAAATAACGCCGCGTGCGCAAAAATAAATCTTCCATCAGCTTGGCTTTCCACGCGTTCCAAACTTTTGGGCTGGTGCCGCGCACATCTGCAACGGTGAGCAAATACAGCGCAACTAAATAGCGATCATTTTTAATTTTTGCGGCAAAAGAGGCGATGACATCGGGGTCGGAAATATCTTGTTTTTGCGCGGTGGCGGACAAGTTCAAATGCTGTTCAACTAACCACACCACCAGCTCACTATCATCACGACTTAAACCATGTTGTTTGCAAAAATGACGCGCATCTTTTTTGCCGAGCTGGGCGTGATCGCCGCCGCGACCTTTGGCGATGTCGTGAAATAAACCCGCCACATACAACACTTCGGGACGCGCGAACGCGTTAATCAGTTGGCTGCACAGTGGATGCTCATGGGCAAATTCTGCGACAGCAAAACGGCGCAGATTACGCACCACCATGAGAATATGTTCGTCCACGGTATAGACGTGAAATAAATCATGCTGCATCTGCCCGACGATGCGTCCGAAGGCGGGAATATATCGCCCTAATATGCCGTATTGATTCATGCGCCGCAGCACATGGAGCAAGCCTTGCGGCTGGCGAAAAATTTTCATAAAGCGCGCACGATTTCCAGCATCGCGGCGAAACGCGGTGTCGATTTTGTGCTGAGCGCGCCACACCGCGCGCAATGTTTTCGCGCTTAAGTCGGTGAGTTCTGGATGCTGTTGCAGCAATAAAAATAATTCAAAAATCGCGGCGGGCGTGTTTTCGAATAATTGTTCGTCGGGTATGTCGAGCAGCGTGCCGACCACGCTAAATCGCTCGTTAAGCGGATGGCGTAACGGTGTGACGCGGAACAAATAATCGTGCAGATTTTGCAGCACGATGGTGTTGAACTGGCGCACCGCACGGCGTGTTTGGTAATAGCGTTGCATCAAATGCTCAGAGGCGCGGCGATGAGCCGATGCCTCTATGCCCATTTGTTCGGCGAGCGGTGTTTGAAAATCGAACAGCAATCTGTCCTCGCGACGTTTAGCTAAATAATGCAACCGCGAGCGATAATTTTTCAGCAAATTATCGTGGCGGGCGATTTGCCTTGCCTCGCCAACACTTATCAAACCTGACTTTGCCAGTGCTTGCCAAGTTGTACCCAAGCCTGCCGCGCGACTCATCCACATCACGGTTTGCAAATCACGCAAGCCGCCAGGGCTTTCTTTTAGATTGGGTTCGAGATTGAAATCGGCATCGACAAAACGCGCGTGGCGTTGCTGCTGCTCTTTCAGTTTTGCGTTGAAAAAGTCGCAGGGATTTAAGTGGCTGAGTGTGGCGATTTGCAGCGCGTCAAAAAGTTTTGCATTGCCGCAAATCAAGCGCGCTTCGAGCAAATTAGTTTGCACCGTGATGTCGTCAGACTCGCTCACGCATTCGTCTAGCGTGCGTATGCTGTGACCGACTTCCAGCCCCATATCCCAAAGTTGCGCGATCAGTTCGGAGAGCTTTTCTTGCAGCGATTCGTCCGCTGTTGCATCCAGCAAAATGAGTAAATCAATGTCGGATTTAGGTGCAAGTTCCGCTCGCCCGTAACCGCCTACGGCGACCAGCGCGAGATTGGCTGGTAGTGCGAGCGCGTCGCAAACACGGCGCAGATATTGGTCGATTAAATGACTGTGCGCGAGCAGTTGCTGCGCCACCTTGCCATGCTGCAAAAAATGTTGCTCTAGGCTGGCGCGGTCGCGACGCAGTTCGTCGCGCAGTTGTGCAATTGGATTAGCCAAAATTGGCAGCTGGGCAACCATCTGAAACGGTCAGAACTTCGTAGCCTGTGTCAGTGACTAAAATGGTGTGTTCATATTGTGCGGATAGGCTGTGATCTTTGGTCACGACGGTCCAGCCATCACCTAATTGTTTGATGTCTTTTTTGCCCGCGTTAATCATCGGTTCGATGGTAAATATCATGCCAGCTTCGAGCTTTAATCCCGTCTTGGGACGACCGTAATGCAGCACTTGCGGCTCTTCGTGAAACTTTGCGCCGATGCCGTGTCCGCAAAATTCACGCACCACGCTATAGCCCATCGGCTCAACAAAACTTTGTATCGCAAAGCCCACATCGCCCAAATACGAACCTGCCTTGACGGTGCGGATGCCGCGCCACATGGATTGATAAGTAATCTCACATAAACGCTTGGCTTGTATCGATGGCTCGCCGACATAAAACATACGGCTGCTATCGCCGTGATAGCCGTCTTTAATGACGGTGATGTCGAGATTGACGATGTCGCCATTTTTCAAGGCTTTGTCACTGGGTACGCCATGACAAATTTGATGGTTAATGGAAGTGCAAATAGATTTTGGGTAAGGCTTGTGTCCACCTGGCGCGTAATTGAGCGGTGCGGGAATGCCTTGTTGCACATCGACGATTAAATCGTGGCACAGTTTATCCAGCTCGTTGGTGGTGACCCCCGCTGTGACGTAGGGCGCGATGTAGTCGAGTACTTCACTGGTTAAACGACCAGCGATACGCATTTTTTCGATTTCGGATTTAGATTTGATAGAGACAGACATGGTGGCGATTGAGTGAGTAGATGGTGCGTTAAAAAAGGGTGCGAGAATATCACGCGAATCTAGTTGATGAAAATTGTCATTAGGAACTAAACTGCGCGCCGCGCGAATTGCGTGGCGCAGCACAATTCTTAAATTTATTTTTGGAGTCGGTATGAAAAAATCATTAGCGATTGTTTTGTTATTGTCTGCCAGCGTGAATGCTTACGCGGTGGATGCAGGCGCGGTATTAGGCGGTGCATTGGGCGGCGGTGCGGGTGCTGCGGTCGGCCATAACGTGGGTGGTCGTAATGGCGCAATTATTGGTGGTGCGCTCGGTGGTGCAGCAGGGGCTGCGGTAGGTTCAAGTAATAATGCACCAGCTCAACCAGCCCCCCAAGATCGTCGCGGCCGCGACGAAGAAGATGAAGATCATCATCACGACCACGAGCATGGTCATAAGCATGGTCACGATGACTAAAGCGGTTGTTGATTGAATTTTTAAGGAAAACGACATGAAAAAATTAAGTTTACTGGTGGTGCTGTTGTTGAGCGCGTGTGTAAATGATCCCCAAATGGGTAGCACTGTAGGTGGCGCAGTCGGAGGCGGCGCGGGTGCGGCGATAGGCTACGGCTTGGGTGGTCAAGACGGCGCGATTTTGGGCGGCGCATTGGGTGGTGCGACAGGTGCAGCGGTGGGTAATAACCGCAGTAATCGGGGCGGTAATAACCAAGGCAATAATCAAGGCGATTACCGTAATGGCTCAAATCAACGCGACAATCAAGACTACCGTGATGAACGTCGTAGTCGTGACCATGGTGATGGTGAAGATCGTCGCCATCGTCGCGAGCATGATAGTGAAGACGATTAGTCTGGTTTGATTCGCTCAAATTATTTTTGAGTGGGTAAGTAAAGAGGCATAGCAATTCGTTGCTGTGCCTCTTTGTCTTAGTGTGATTTTAGAAAGCCAACATGAGCCAACCTGTTTACGACGAATCATCCTTCAAAGTGTTGCGCGGGCTCGATCCAGTGCGGCAGCGTCCGGGCATGTACACCAATTTGGAAAGTCCCACCCATCTCATCGCCGAGGTGGTGGATAACGCCTGCGATGAGGCTTTGGCGGGCTATGCCAAAAGCATTGCGGTGACGGCGTTTGAGGATGGTTCGATTGCGGTGTTGGACGACGGGCGCGGTATTCCTGTTGGGCTGCATCCTGAAGAAGGCGTGTCGGTGGTGGAGGTGGCGTTTACCGTGCTGCATTCGGGCGGCAAGTTCGATAAAGAATCGGACGGCGCGTATAAATTTTCGGGCGGGCTGCATGGCGTAGGTGTGGCGGTGACGAACGCGCTGTCGCATAAAGTTGAGGTAACCGTGTGTCGCGATGGCGGCGAATACTTCATTCGTTTTTTGGATGGCGTGGCAGAAAAGCCGCTTGCACAAATTGGCACTTGCCCGAAAAAACGCAGCAGCACCTTGGTGCGCGCGTGGCCGAATGGCAAGTATTTCGATACGCCCAATGTCGTGATGGCGGAGCTGGAACGCTCGCTGCGCTCGAAAGCGGTGTTGCTGCCCGGCGTGCAAGTGAGCTTGCTCACCATGAAGACGGGCGTGACGCAAACTTGGACGTATCCCGATGGCTTGCGCGGCTATTTGACACAAGCCTTGGGCGCACAAGAGTGTGCCGTGCCGATTTTTCATGGCGAAAAATTTGTCGCTAAAGGCAGCGATAGCGGCTACGCGGCGGGTGAGGGCGCGGCATGGGCGTTTACTTGGACGGAAGAGGGCGCAATCACGCGCGAGTCGTATGTGAATTTGATTCCCACGCTGAACGGCGGCACGCACGATGCGGGCCTGCGCGACGGGATTTTTGCGGCGGTAAAAAGTTTTATCGAGATGCACGGCTTAACGCCCAAAGGCGTGAAACTAGTCTCGGATGATGTGTTCTCGCGCGTCAGTTTGGTGCTCTCCGCCAAAGTGCTCGACCCGCAATTTCAAGGACAAACCAAAGATAAATTAGTGTCGCGTGACGCGTTGAAATTAGTCGCGTTGATGATTACCGATCCGCTGTTGTTGTGGCTCAACGAACACATTGAGTATGGCAAAAAAATCGCTGAAATCACCATCCGCCAAGCGCAAAGTCGGATGCGTTCGGCGCAAAAAGTCGAGAAGAAAAAAGGCTCTAGCGTGGCAGTGTTGCCAGGCAAGCTGACCGACTGCGCCAGCTCGGATGCGACGCGCAACGAGTTGTTTTTAGTTGAAGGTGATTCGGCGGGCGGCTCGGCGAAGCAAGGTCGCAACAAAGAATTTCAAGCGATTTTGCCGTTGCGCGGCAAGGTGTTGAACACATGGGAAGTCGATCGCGACCGCTTATTTGCTAACGCCGAAGTCCACGACATCGCGGTCGCCATCGGCATCGACCCGCATGGCATGAATGACACCATAGACCTTGCTGCGATGCGCTACGCCAGCATTTATATCATGGCGGATGCGGACGTGGACGGCTCGCATATCTCGACTTTATTACTCACTTTATTCTTCAAACATTTTCCGCAAGTGGTCGCGGCGGGGCGGATTTTGGTGGCGCAACCGCCGTTGTTCCGCGTCGATGTGCCTGCCGTTGGCAAGAAGCCGATGCGCAAAATTTACGCGCTGAATGCGGCGGAATTAGCGGGCATCGAAGACCGCTTGCGCGGTGAAAAAATTCGCGAAGGGGCGTGGTCGGTATCGCGCTTCAAAGGCTTGGGCGAGATGAATGCGATTCAGCTTTGGGAGACCACCATGAATCCCGATACGCGGCGCGCGTTGCGCGTGCAGTTTGATGCGGCGAGTTTTAGCGATACGGAAAATATGATGACCATGTTGATGGCTAAACAAGAATCGAGCACGCGACGCGCTTGGCTGGAATTTCACGGTAATGAGGTAAATGTTGATGTCTAATCACCCCGAACACTATGTAGGCGAACTCGATTTAGACGACGCAAGTGCTGCTGAAATTGTCGAAGTTTTGCCGCTTGCCGCATCAGGCAAAAATGCCGCACGCGTGTTTAGTGCTTTGCCACCGCCGCCCGAAGGCGATGTCGTGCCGCTGGCGCAATACGCCGAACGCGCTTATTTGGAATATGCGGTATCGGTGGTGAAAGGGCGCGCCTTGCCCGATGTGTGCGACGGACAAAAACCCGTGCAGCGGCGCATCTTGTATGCCATGCGGGAGATGGGCTTAACCGCCGTCAGTCGGCATGTGAAATCGGCGCGCGTGGTCGGCGAAGTGTTGGGTAAATTTCATCCGCATGGCGACTCGTCTGCTTATGAAGCGATGGTGCGCTTGGCGCAAAGTTTTTCGCTGCGCTATCCGCTGGTGGATGGGCAAGGTAATTTTGGTTCACGCGATGGCGACAACGCGGCGGCGATGCGTTACACCGAAAGTCGTTTAACGCCGATTGCGGAATTATTGCTGTCCGAAATCAATATGGGCACAGTGGATTTCGAGCCCAATTACGATGGCGCGTTTATCGAACCCGCCTTGTTACCCGCACGGCTGCCGATGTTGCTATTGAACGGCGCGTCAGGCATTGCGGTGGGCATGGCGACCGAAATTCCTTCGCATAATTTGCGCGAAGTGGGCGCGGCAGCAGCGGCGGTGGTGCGCAATCCTGACATCAGTGCGGACGAATTATTGGCGCACATCTTGGGACCTGATTTGCCCGGTGGCGGACAGATTATTTCCTCACAGGCGGAGCTACACGAGTGTTATCGCACTGGGCGCGGCTCGTTAAAAATGCGTGCACGTTGGAACATTGAGGAGTTGGCGCGCGGCCAATGGCAAGTGGTGATTTACGAATTGCCGCATGGCGTTTCGACCAAAAAAATTCTCGAAGAAATCGAAGATTTAACCAACCCAAAAGTGCGCGCCAATAAAAAATCTTTATCGTCTGAGCAAGTGCAAAACAAGGCGTTGCTGTTGTCGATGCTAGATAAAGTCGCCGATGAATCCGACAAAGATCAGGCGATACGTTTGGTGTTAGAACCGAAATCGAGCCGCTTGGCGGTAGTGGACATGATGGCGGTGTTGCTCGCGCACACCAGCTTGGAATGCTCGCTGTCATTGAACATGGTGATGATTAGCTTGGACGGTCGTCCGCAGCAAAAACCGCTCGCGACGATTTTGCGTGAATGGGGGCAGTTCCGCGTCGCAACCGTATTTAGGCGCGTGACGCATCGTTTAGCGCAGGTCAACGAGCGCATCCACATTTTAGAAGGACGCATGATTGTCTATCTGAATGTCGATGAGGTTATCAAGCTGATCCGCGAATCGGACGAGCCGAAAGCGGCGTTGATGGCGCGCTTTGCCTTGTCGGAACGCCAAGCCGAAGACATTTTAGAAATCCGTTTGCGTCAATTGGCGCGCTTGGAAGGCATCAAAATTGAGCGCGAATTAAATGCGCTTAAAGACGAGCGCACCAAGTTGGAAAAATTGCTGGCAAGCGACAAAGCCTTGCGCACTGTGGTGGCGACTGAAATTGATGCGGATGTGAAAACCTTTGGCGATGAACGCCGCACTCTGATTGAAGCTGCCAGCCGTACCGTGTTAAGCGTGGCGGTGGTGGATGAAGCCGTGACGGTCATCGTGTCGAAAAAACATTGGGTGCGCACGCGGCTCGGACACGGACAAGATTTGAGTGCGCTGGCGTTCAAAGACGGCGACGGTTTGTGGGCGAGTTTTGAGTGTCGCAGCACGGATAGCTGCATCGTGATGTGTAGCAATGGTCGCGTGTGTAGCGTGCCTGTCTCGGCGTTGCCAGGCGGACGCGGCGATGGTGTGCCGCTGACGACTTTAATTGAGCTCGTGGCAGGTGCGCGCATCGTGCAAGTGCTGTGCGGCAATGCTAGTCAGTCGGTGTTGTGGGCAACCGCAGCGGGCTATGGTTTTAGCTGTACTTTGGGCGATATGGTGGGGCGTAATAAAGCGGGTAAGCAGTTTATTAACGTCGAAAAAGAAGCGATTTTGCCGCCCGTCTTATTTACGCCTAGCGATACCGCATTGGTGTGTGCCGCCTCGAAACAAGGTCGCTTGTTGGTGTTCTCCTTATTGGAATTAAAAGCCTTGAGTGGCGGCGGTAAAGGCGTGATTGTGCTGGGCTTGAGCGAGGGCGATGAGCTCGCTGCCGTGACGGTGATTCATCAAGCCAGCTTACAAGTGACGGTCAACGCGGGGGCGCGTGAGCAGCTGATTAAATTAACTGGTGAAGCACTACAAGTGTATTTTGGCAAACGTGCGCGTGGCGGTAAGGCGGTTTCGCTAAAGCCTAATCTGCGTGTGCTCAGCATGACGGACGGCAATTAAGGAAGACGCGATGACCATAATCAAACAGCAAGATTTTATCGACAGCGTGGCAGACGCGTTGCAATTCATTTCTTACTATCACCCTAAAGATTTTATCGCGCATCTTGCACACGCCTATAGCGTTGAGCAATCGCCTGCCGCGAAGGATGCGATGGCGCAAATTTTGACGAATTCGCGCCTGTGTGCTGAAGGGCATCGACCCATTTGTCAGGACACGGGCATCGTAGTGGCGTTCGTTAAAATCGGCATGAGTGTGCGTTGGGAAGCCAATCTGGACGTGCTGGAAATGGTTAACGCAGGCGTGCGTAAAGCCTATTTGCTGCCCGACAATGTGTTGCGCGCGTCGATTGTTTCTGACCCTGCTGGTAAGCGTAAAAACACGGGTGATAACACGCCTGCGGTGGTGCATATCGAACTGGTGCAAGGCGATAAAGTCGAAGTGCGTATCGCGGCAAAAGGCGGCGGCTCGGAAAATAAAGCGGTGATGGAAATGCTCAATCCGGGCGATGACATCGTCGAGTGGGTGTTGCAACGTGTGCCTGAAATGGGTGCGGGCTGGTGTCCACCGGGAATGCTCGGCATCGGCATCGGCGGCACAGCCGAGAAGGCGGTGTTGCTGGCGAAACAAGCCTTGATGGAGCCGATGGATATGCTCGAACTTAAAATCCGTGGTGCACAAACGCGTACGGAAGAATTACGCATCGAGCTGTATGACAAAATCAATGCGCTCGGCATAGGCGCACAAGGTTTGGGTGGCTTGACCACGGTGATGGACATCAAAATTTTGGACTATCCAACGCATGCGGCGTCCAAGCC
>Ga0209824_10001344_pt1 | contig 13937 bp, 17 predicted proteins | sample VDWuncwatermetaG_FD_184124 | JGI IMG/M metagenome (GOLD analysis project Ga0209824, IMG submission 184124) | Wastewater microbial communities from Netherlands to study Microbial Dark Matter (Phase II) - VDW unchlorinated drinking water (SPAdes)... ... | reverse complement strand
CTTCCGTACTATCAGATTGTGCAATATCAAACAATCTTACGACAATACCGCTATCCGTGAGGCCATCGGCGATTCTTCTCGCCATTTTTTCAGTAGCGCCCCACATCGTTTCATAAACTAATACCACTTTCACAACTGTCTCATTCTTCGTCCAGGACAAATAGGCCTGAATGATTTTAGAAGGATCCTTTCGCCAGATAATCCCATGGCTCGGAGCAATGGTTTTAATCGGCAGATTCATTTTCTGAATTTCTTCGATTTTACGTAAAATCACGGTACTTAATGGCCAAAGAATATTTCCGAAATACTTCGCCGCTTCATCCATTAACGCGCATTCATCGGCTTCATCGTCGAATCTTTCGCTAGTGGCATAGTGCTGACCAAAGGCATCGTTGGGCAATAATAATTCTTCTTCACGGCAGTAGGTAAACATGCTATCCGGCCAATGGATCATCGGCGCCTCAATAAATTCCAGCGTTCTTTTACCTAAAGATAATTTATCGCCGGTTTTTACGACCTGAAAATTCCAGTCCCCATAATAGTGCCTAAAAAGGCCTTCTTTACATTTGGCAGTGCCAAAAAGTTTGGCCTTCGGGCAAAGCTTAATTATTTCCGGTAGGGCCCCTGAATGGTCAACCTCAACATGATTTACAATAATATAATCGATTTTATCCAGAGGGATAATTTCTTTGATCCTCGCCACCAGCTCATCTTTAAAAGCCGGCAGCACCGTATCTACTAAAGTGACTTTTTCATCAATAATGAGATAAGCATTATACGTGGTTCCTCTTTTTGTAGAATAGGTGTGGCCGTGGAAACTGCGCATATTCCAATCCACAGCCCCCACCCAATAAATATCCTTTTTCACCTCGATCTTGCCCATCCTTACCTCTCTTTTATGTTGGGTTACAGATAACCCGACGCTAAAGGATGCGTCGGCGTGCCACTTTCTGTGACAAGCTTAATATACACGCTTTCAGCGCCAAATTCAACTACAAAGATTTAAGAAAACGGATGATTTCCCGGCAAAAAACAGGCAAATCGTAAGGGTTACGTGAAGTAATTAAATTCACATCAACCACCACTTCCTTATCAAAGTATTCTGCGCCGGCATTTACCACGTCGTCTTTGATCGCGGAAAAACAGGTAGCTTTCCTATTTTTTAAGATCCCCGCCGAGACCAGCACCCAGCCGGCATGGCAAATTGCCGCGACCAGTTTTTTCTCTTTATCCATAGACTTCACAAAGTCATTAATCTCTTCATAACGTCTTAAGATATCCGGCGCATAGCCACCGGGAATAATCACTCCGTCAAAATCAGCTGCCTTTAGATCTTTAATTGCCAACTCTTCTTCTACAAGATAACCTTCTTTACTTTTGTAATGCTTTTTTCCTGTTCCCACAAAAACTGTTTGCATCCCCTCTTCACGCAGGCGTAAATACGGATACCATACTTCCAAAACCTGATAATTATCTTCAACCAGTACGGCGATCTTCTTCATTCTACTCCTCTTGCATAGAAATGCACACTGGCCTATCCGATAAGGCCAGGTGCCAACTGATCGATAATTCTCGCAAGGATAAAATCATTTTCACTTAAACCTCCTACTGCATGCGTAGTAAGGGTAATTTTTAATTTGTTATAAGTAATAGTGGCCGTAGGATGGTGCCCTTGTTCTTCGGCCATTATCGAAACTAAATCTAAAAAATACTTTGCCTCGATAAAATCTTTGAATTTGAATTCCTTAACTAACTTTTTATCATCTACTAATTCCCAACCCCGATATCCTGCCAACAACTTTTCTATTTTTTCTTTTGGCAAAGGCGGAGTTCCCCCTTCACAAGGCTTGCAATGGTTAGAAATTTCTTCCTTTACCTGCGAAACAGGATTCTTCACTATTTCTTCTAGCTGATTTAACGCAGCCTGAAAATCAGGCGGAGTGGTTAATTCTTCAACTATCTGGATATAACGGATGCGGTCGTTTTTATCTACAATAACCACACTGCGCGCCAGGAGGTTTAATTCTTTGATTAAAAGCCCGTAGTTTATCCCAAAAGAAGAAGTCTTATAATCGGAAAAAACTTTTACATTTTTGATCTCAAAGGTTTCACAGAACCTTTTCTGGGCAAAAGGTAGATCCTTACTGATACCAATAATAACCACTTCCCGGGATATCACGGTAGCTTTTTTATTAAATTCCTTAACCTGCAGGTCACAAACCGGAGTATCTATAGATGGGAATGAAGTGAGAATCTTGATTTTATTTTTAAAATCAGAAAGTTTAACTTCTGAAAGATCTTGCGCAGTGACTTTAAAATCAGGAGCGACTGATAGTTTTACCATGGCCCTGCCGACTAAAGTCAAAGGATTACCTTTAAAAGTTATGCTTCTTTTCATCGGGCCTCCTTTACATAGAGATGTACACCGACCTTTCCGATAAGGTCGGGTGTTAGGAGCTTCATTCTACAGCTACTTCTTTAGCACTCTCCCAAAGACCGTGAATATTACAATAAGAAGATGCAAGTATTGTCCCTGATTTTTCCGTCTTAAAACTGCAAGTTACTGCCGGATGAGTATAGACAGTGCTGGTATTAGGCGCTTGCACTGATTCGCCGTGGGCAGTAAATTCAAATCTTCCGATTTGATAAGGGAATTTTTCTCCCTTAGGATGAAAAAATACCGCGATCCAGCGGATATGATGCTCGGTAGTATTAGGATGGGATATTTCCTTGCCTACGGTCAGGGTGATCTTTATCAATTCCTGCTTCTTGACTTTATCCTGCGCCTCAATTACCGGGATGTGTTTTTCAGTTTTCCAATCCGCTTGTTGAAACAATTCTTTTAATGATTCCATGTTCCCTCCTTGTATAGAGATACACACCGGCCCATCCGATAGGGCCGGGTGCCTGTTAATATCCCACAAACTTTTCTGTTTTAATATTTTCTTTTTTACAGGCTAACTCCAAAGATAAAGTACACATCGTATCCACCATGCCAGGAGGGCCAAAAATAAAAATCACCCTTTCATTTAAGTCGCAGACTTTCTCCTGTAGTAAATTTTTGTCGATAAAACCAAACACGCAGGTTTCGTCTTTCGGCTCACACTGAGTCACCGTAAAGAAAACCTTTACATTTTTGTTATTTACTAACCAGCCATCAAGCTCTTTTTTAAACGCGATTTCTTCTTCGGTACGGTTAGAATAAAAAAGGTAGGCGTCAGTATCTAATTTTTTATCGTTGATATATTCGATAATCGAAATTACCGGGGTAATGCCTATTCCTCCGATTAAGAATCCGATCCGCTTATATTCCTCTTTAAAAACACAGTTTCCCAGAGGAATCTTCATCAGGACTTGATCATTAATTTTTAGATCCTTAAGCCGCTGTGAAAAAACAGAGTTACTTATTCTCTTGGTAACTTCAATATATTCTTTCGTCGGGGAAGAAGACAAGGAGAGATATTTATTCAATTCTTTATTCTGCCGGTTTACCGGATCAAAAATGACCTGCAGGAATTGCCCTGGAAAAAAATCAACTTTCTCGGTAAGGCTAAAGCGAAAGCTCTTTACCGTTTCCGTCCTCTGGATGACGTCGATTAATTCTCCCTGGATTTCTCTCATCACACTAACCCCTTTACGCTTTTATTATTGCATGAATTCTCTTATAATCAACAGCTTACTTTTGACCCTTTAGGCTCCTAGAATCTGCGCCATATCCTTCTCTGCGGTTGTAATCAGTTTCAGGTCGTATTGTTCCTGAATAATTTTAAACACGGCGGGAGTAAGAAACGCTGGGGGTGTTGGGCCGATACGTATCCCTTTTATCCCCAGATATAGCAATGTCAATAAAATCGCGACAGCCTTTTGCTCATACCAGGAAAGAATAAAAGAGAGAGGCAAATCATTCACCCCGCAGTTAAATACCTTTGCCAAGGCAAGAGCGACCTGAATCGCAGAATAAGCATTATTGCACTGCCCGATATCAATTAATCTTGGGATTCCGTCAATAGAGCCAAAGGACAGCTTATTAAAGCGGTATTTTCCGCAGGCAAGCGTTAGGATAACGCAGTCTTTTGGCACGCGTTCGGCAAATTCCGTATAATAATTTCTTCCCGGCTTTGCCCCGTCACAACCCCCAATGAGAAAAAAGCGCTTGATCTTACCAGCCTTCACTGCGCTAACAATTTTATCTGCTAATCCGAGAATTGCCGTATGATGGAATCCAGTAAGGATCTTCTTGCCCGGGGCTTCCGGAAGCTGTGGCAGAGAGAGCGCTTTTTCAATTAGGTGCGAAAAATCTTTTCTCTCAACATGGATTGCCCCAGCAACTCCCGTAACACCCGTTGTAAACAGGCGGTCTAAATAGGAATTCGGCGGGGGAATCTGCACACAATTTGTAGTTACCAAAATTGCCCCGCTAAAAGCATTAAATTCTTTTTTCTGTTCCTGCCAGGCTCCGCCGTAATTGCCAGCCAGGTGTTTAAACTTTTTTAATTCCGGATAGGCATGCGCAGGCAACAGTTCGCCGTGCGTATAAATATTTACCCCTTTGCCTTCGGTTTGTTTCAAAAGCTCGAGAAGATCCAGCAAATCATGCCCGGTTACCAATATGCCCGGGCCTTTTCTTGTGCCGGTATCTACCTCGGTTGGCACGGGGTTACCAAAGTTTTGCGTATGCGCTTTATCTAAAAGCTCCATTACCTTAAGATTCATCTCTCCGCATTTTAAAACCGCCTTCAAATAATCTGCTGAGTCAAAATTTACATTGGTTAAGGTAGTAAAAAGCGCTTCGTGCATAAAACTATCTACTGCCTCATCTTTAAATCCTAGCTCCCTGGCATGATAGGCATAAGCGGCAATCCCTTTTAAGCCAAAAAGCAATGTATCCTCCAAACTGGCAATATCCGCGTCTTTGCCGCAAACCCCTGCCTGTGTACAACCTGTTCCTCCTGCTGTCTGTTCACACTGATAACAAAACATGTTAACCTCCCTTGTATTGTTTCCACTTTTTTTCGCCAATACATTCCCGGGCAGCTTTACACCACTCTATACAAGAAGGCAATCGCTGCCGTAAAACTACAGCCTTACATTTTGGGCATCTTGCTTTTATCTCATCAGAGAAGATCTCCATCATAAACCCGCACTCAGGGCAATGGATATCTTCTGCTTTAATGTTCCTATCGTCCTGCGCAGGACATTTAAACTTCATCCTAACCGCTCCCCTTGAATAGAAATAATTACTTCTTTAAATGGCACGTCCTTGCCTAACTGCGAAATTGCTTTTTTAATAATCTCTACTAACCCAAAACAACAAGGTACCTCCATATGGGCATAGGTTATAGAGCGAATTTGATTGGCTTTCAGGATCTGGGAGAATTTTTCCTGGTAAATTTCCAGATCATCAAGCTTTGGACAGCCAACCAAGAGAATTTTGTCCTTTAAGAGATCCTGATGAAAATTCGCATAGGCAAAAGGCACACAGTCTGCAGCAATTAATAAATCAGCGTGATTTAGGTATGGTGCCAAAACTGGGACAAGCTTAATCTGTATTGGCCACTGACGCAGTTCGGATTTACTCTTTACGGTATCTTTCGCTACTTCTTGTTTCGGGATATTTTTTCGAAAATCCATCACCCGGGCACCTGGACACCCGCAAGAGCTATGCTGCGGAATTTCTATTTTTTGCTCCTTTAAATATGCCAATGCCTGGTGTAAAAATTTATCCTGTTGATGGCTTTTTAAATGTTCAAGGTGAGCTTTAATTACGTTTTTCCCCTGTTTGACGATATTCGCCATTACTTTCTTTTCGTCGTACTCTTCGGCTTGCCTCTCTTCGATAGTAATAGCTCCCTGCGGGCAAAACCCAATACAAGCCCCTAATCCATCACAGAATAAATCGCTAATTAGCCGCGCCTTTTGGTCAATAATTTGTATTGCACCTTCCGGACAATTAGGCATACACTCTCCACAGCCATTACATTTGTTTTCATCAATCTTAATAATTTTTCGTAAGCCCATTATTTCCCCTTATCATAGAGATGAACACCGGCCAATCCAATATGGCCGAGTGCTAATTTTTCGCCAAAGAGGCAACGGTAATCGAACCTAGTTCTGATAGCACATAGTCCTCAATCTTACAAATCTTGCGCCTTAATACACAAGAGCCCTTGTTAGGGCAGATTTTTCTCTTAAAAATGCACTCGTTTAGCCGCACATCTCCCTGAAAGATACGCATTAAATCCACTAAAAAGATTTTTTCCGGGTTTTTCTTTAATCTGAATCCTCCATGATTACCTTTGAAAGATTCTAATATACCGGACTTATTCAACTGTTGCAAAATCTTTCTTAAAAATGGCCGCGGCACCTGTAACTGCCGTACTAACTCTGAAACAGAAAACATTTCTTTTTTTTGGGCGCAGATAAACATCAGCGTCCTGGAAGCATAATCGGTATTTCTGGTTAGCAGCTTCATCGGTAAATGATACCATATTAGTATCATTTGTCAAGAAAAACCTTTTCTTTTTTTCTAACAAATAGACCCCCTTACGACTTTAGCTTTTCTAATACGGGATTAAAAAGGTTGGCGATAAATAGCGAAGAAACAAAAATGTCAACCCCCGGTATAAATTTGAGGAAGAGGAAGCTAAATAAACCGCAGATGCCGCCAAAAATTAAGCCTCTCAGCTTTCCATAGCCGGAAGTCTTTGGCTCAATAAGCATAATAAAAATGAAAAACCAACTCACTAATTGAAAAGGATTAGTTTTTAAAAAAATAACTGGTACTAAAAAAACAAGTAAAAATCCCAGGATATGGAACAATTTCCTATAGGTAAAACTAAGGTAAATTCCGAAAATAATAATCAAGGGAATATTCGACTCGATGTTCCAGGTAAGCGGAATTTTAAAGATTGTAGCAAGAAATAAAGCGAAATTCGCCGGATTGAAGATGTGTTTACCTCTAAACCTGAGGAGATGTTTAGAGATTATCGCCGCCAACACAAAAGTCAACAAAATATACCAAGGTTGATGGTAATCCAAAATCCCCGAAACAATAAATCCGCTAATAATGGCGCTATTGGCAAAACCTTTCTTCTCTAAGAAGAAATTTCCCACAATAGAATCTATCAGGCAAGCAAGAGCTACCCCGCCTAATATCCAAAAAATAAATCTCTGGCTCTCCTGGGGGATCTTAATAAAGAAAAGAAGTGTGAAAAGAATAATTACAATATTTTTCTTATCTTTAAGGAGTTTGATCATCCTGCACCACTAATTTGCCTTTCATCCCGGAGTGCCCTGATCCGCAGTAAACTGAACAAATAATTTCAAAAGTGCCTGACTTTTCCGCAGTAAACTCTACTTCCTTCTTCTCGCCCTTACTTACGGTTTCCTTAATGCCATATTCCTTTATATATACCCCATGCGTAACATCACGAGAGGTAATCTCCAGCCTAACCTTCTCTCCCTTTTTTACAATTACCGGATCAGGAGAGAATCCATACTGAAATGCCTCTAATTTTATCACTTTAACAAAGGCTGTATTTTTTTCTTGGTCATTTTTGATATTTTTTTGAACATCTGCAGGATTATTTTGGGCGCAACCAATCTGCGCGGTAAAAAAAACAAATAAACTTAAGATACAAAGCATTCTTCTCATAGATACCTCCGTTTTTAATTAGGTAATACTCTTTTATACCTACGCATGAGCAGAGAATTACTGACTACACTTACCGAACTAAGGGCCATTGCCATTCCGGCGACTAGCGGATTTAAAAGAAAACCCGTAAACGGATATAATAACCCTGCGGCCACGGGTATGCCAATGACATTATAGAAAAATGCCCAAAAAAGATTCTCTTTGATTTTCCTCATCGCGTAACGCGATAAATCCATCGCTACAACCACATCCCTCAAATCATCCTTAATCAGAACAACATCTCCTGATTCAATAGCAATATCCGCGCCTGCTCCAATAGCGACTCCGATATCTGCTTGGGCCAGTGCCGGAGCATCATTAATACCGTCGCCAACCATCGCCACCTTAATCCTTTGTGCCTGCAGTTGCTTAATTTCCCGGGCTTTATCCTCAGGCAACACCTCAGCCAAGATCTTATGGATACCAAGTTCCCCGGCAATAGCCTGCGCAGTAGTACGATTATCCCCTGTAATCATAATCACCCACTTGCCAATTTTTTTCAAAGCATCTACTGTAGCTTGAGAAGATTCTTTAAGCGTATCAGCCAAAGCAATAACCCCGATTACCTCATTCTGGAAACCTACGATCATCACAGTCTTGCCCTGTTGTTCCAAAGTATGAAGCTTATCTTCAATTACCGAGGTATCAATCTGGCGGTCTAAAAATAATTTACGGTTGCCCAAAAGAATGATCTGCTCCTGAAAGCGGGCGATTACTCCTTGTCCGGTAAGAGAATTAAAGGCATCTGGTTCGGGAATATCCAGATTATGTTTTTTCGCAGAGATAATAATTGCTTCAGCCAGGGGATGTTCAGAGTGTTTTTCCGCAATTGCTGCATATTTTAAGATTTCGTTTTCATTTATTTCTTTCGCACTAATGATATCGGTTACTATAGGGCTGCCTTTAGTTAAAGTTCCGGTTTTATCAAAAATAATTGCCCTGACTTGATGAAAGAATTCTAAGCTCTTTGCGTTTTTAAAGAGTATCCCCTGATTTGCTCCGACAGCTGTTGCTACCATTACTGCTGTAGGTGTTGCCAGCCCCAAGGCACAGGGACAGGCAATGATCAATACCGAAATAAAAACAGAAAACGCAAAAGTCAAGGTCGCTCCGAAAAAAAGCCAAGAAACAAAAGACACAGCTGCAATGATTAAGACCGTAGGAACAAAATATGCCGAAATTTTATCTGCCAATTGCTGAATCGGAGCTTTTGAGGCCTGGGCCTGACGGACCAATCTAATAATCTGTGCTAGGACAGTATCCTTACCTATGCGCGCGGCCCTAAATTTAAAACTTCCCGTCTTATTTATCGTTGCGCCAATTACCTGGCTGCCGATAGCTTTCTCTACAGGCATACTCTCACCGGTAATCATTGATTCATCAACCGCAGAATGCCCTTCAATAACTATCCCATCAGCAGGGATTCTCTCTCCGGGTCGAACCACTACAACATCATCAATCTTCACTTCTTCAATAGGAATTTCTATTTCAATATTCTCCCTAATGACAATTGCGCTCTTAGCTTGCAGCCCTATAAGTTTCCTGATTGCCTGCGAAGCCTTTCCCTTAGCTTTAGCCTCAAGCAATCTTCCCAGAAGTATAAAGGTAAGCAAAAATGTGGAAATTTCATAATAAAGATTCTCAGTAGAAGGCGGGATCTTATTTAGCCAAATTAAACAAGAAAAAAATAAACTATACAAATAAGCACTTCCCACCCCAAGAGTAATTAAAGTATCCATACTGGCACTGCGAGCTCTAAATACAGCTTGTGTGCCCCTAGTAAAAAACTGATACCCAGCTATTACCACTGGCGTAGCTAAAAGGAACTGTGCCAACGCCATATTCTTGACTACCAGCGCGGGAAGATAAAGCTTTAAGTGTTGGCTCATTGCTAGATACATTAAAGGCAAGGAAAATAAGAGTGAAATGAAAAATTTTATTTTTTCAGTGGCCAAGCCTTGCTTTTCTATGTTATCCGTTGGCTGAACCACTTTATAGCCAATTTTCTCAATCGCTGCCTCAAGTTTGTGCTGGCTAATTTTTTCTGCGTCGTATTCGATATACGCTTCTTCAGTGACAAAGTTTACATTTACCCGGGCCACACCGTGAATTTTACGTAAGGCCCCTTCAATATTTACCGCGCAAGAAGCACAATGCATCCCAGAAATAATAAGTATCGCCTTTTCCATGGTTAACCTACTTTAAGAGAACAATTTTTGGAATTTCTTGATTTCATTTTTTACATCGGGTTTTGTAATTACTGCAGAAATTACTGCTAAACCGTCTGCTCCCGCACTAATAACCTCTCTGGCATTTGAAAGGTTTATTCCGCCTATTGCAATAATAGGTAAAGAAACTTTTTGCTTAATGCTTTTAATCAAAGCGCATCCTACGGGCTTTCCGGCATCTGATTTGGTTTTTGTGCCAAAAATCGGGGAAACCCCTAAATAATTAGCGCCAATTTTTTCTGCGTCTTGGGCCTGGCTTAAAGAATGTACTGTCAGACCAATGATTTTATTTTTTCCCAAAAGCTCTCTTGCTGCCTTAAAGGAAAGATCATCCTGACCAAGATGCACTCCGTCAGCTCCCACAGCCAGCGCTAAGTCAACGTGATCATTAATTAAAAAAGTTATCTTACGACATAGTTTTCTTAAAATTAGCGCCTGTTCAAACATCATTTTTGTACTAAGAGATTTATTTCTATACTGCACCACTTCAACACCCGCAGCTATTGCAGATTTGACATCATTAAAAATTCCAGCACGGCTAAGTTGCGCATCGGTAATAAAATAAAAACCTCTCATCCTTCTATCCTTTGCATTCTGACAATTGTCTTTTTATCTAAAGAATAGAGACAGTCAAACAATCTCTCTTTGAACGCCGCCGGAGCAGAAGCTTTTTTCGCCGCGCATTCGGCACTAATCTCAAAACAAACCAATGCTGCTGCAGCGGCAAGGGCAAAATCTCTCTCTACCGCAGCGAAAGTCCCAATCAATGAAGTAGCCATACAACCAGTACCGACAATTTCTGACATCATGGGGGTGCCATTTTTTATGAGGTAAAACTTTTCCGGAGAGACTATAACATCTTCTTTTCCCGTAATTACCACTGTACACTTGCGCTCCTGGCATAGTTTGCGCGCCACTTTAAGCAAATCTTTTTCGATCACTGAAGAATCTACTCCTTTTGTATTCACCTTTTCCCCGGCTATGCGCGAAATTTCTGAGGCATTGCCTTTAACAATATCGATCCTCGCTTCTTCCAATAATTCAAAAGATTTCTTATCCCGTAAAGTAGTGGCACCTGCTCCGCAAACATCAAGAATGACCGGAATATTCTTTTTATTCGCGCTCTGAGCGGCCAGTTTCATCGCTTCAACGAAATCCGGAGTAAGTGTCCCAATATTTAAGACCAGGCTAGAGGCGATTGCGGACATTTCGCTAACTTCTTCTTTGGCATGCGCCATTACCGGAGAAGCTCCGATAATTTTCACGATGTTGGCGCAATCATAGATAGTTACCCAATTGGTCAGATGATGGATGAGTGGTTTTTCTAATCTGATCTTTTGTAATAAGCTATAAGCGTCAATCTGAATTTTTTTCATATTAGAGTTTATTCGTATGAAGCTGAATGGCGTTGAGTTGTTCTTTAATTACAGCTAGCTGTCTTAAAATATCTTTTTGGGCTTCCAATAATTGTTCCAGCCTATAAGAGTCTCCTGCCCCGTTTCCTTTTTCTCCCTGCGCTTGTAAAGATTTATTGAGCGTAAAAAAACCGGCAAAGAGTAAAATTAGGACCAAGATGATTACTTTAAATTTCATAGCCATTTTGCCTCTCCTCTCTAAAATTAATTAGCGAACACCCCAGCCAAATTTTGGCTGCAATAGGCGCACTTATTTTCTTTTAGATGCACCTCTAAAACATTAAAGCCTTCTCTTTGGATCAATAATTTTTTACAATGCGCACAAATAGTATCATTTCCAAAGCCTGAGACGTTTCCAGCATATATAAATCTAAGGCCAGCACTCTTTCCTTCTTCCAGCGCCAACTTAAGAGTAGCCTCAGGAGTAAAACTATGATCAACAAATTTATAATCCGGATGGAAGCGCGAAACATGCCAAGGAATATCCTTGTCTACGGAAGCGATAAACCCGGCGATCTGAGCAAGTTCCTGAGCAGAATCATTTTCTTGCGGCACAATCAAAGTAGTTACTTCAACCCAAATCCCCATCTCCCGCATCAACTTGATAGAATCTAACACCGGCGCTAAACTGGCAGCGCAAATTTTTCTGTAAGAGTCATCTTTAAAAAACTTTAAATCTACATTTGCCGCGTCCAGATATGGCTTGATTAAAAGCAGCGCTTCTTTAGTCATATATCCATTAGTGACAAAAACATTCTTTAATCCTTTGGCTTGCGCCAATTTCGCAGTTTCCAGGGCATACTCGAAAAATATCGTCGGCTCAGTATAAGTATAAGATATACTCTGACATTGATTCTCTAGCGCCTCTTTGACAATTCTTTCCGCAGACAGTTCAGCGCCACCTAAAATTTTGTTATCCCGGAAGGATTTCTGCGAGATCTCCCAGTTCTGGCAAAATCCACAGCGAAAATTACAGCCGATAGTAGCTATAGAAAAACTAGAAGAACCAGGTAAAAAATGATAGAGTGGTTTTTTTTCAATTGGATCGACATGCGCGGCAGTTGCCTTACCATAAGCATGGGTATAAAGGGTGCCTTTTAAATTTTGCCTTACCCCGCAAAAACCAAAATGCCCGTCATTGATCTGGCAGTGATGGCTACAGAGAAAACAATGCACCATATTAGACCCTAGCTTTTCATAAAGCAAGGCTTCTATCATATTCTTAATTTTTCTATTTCTGACTCTGCCAAAGGGAAGACTTTCGTTATTCTCTGCTCTTCTCCGGCAACTTTTTTGCATATTATATCGGTGCCCGCTGCGCCATTTAAATCTGCATAATAGCTGGCAATACTACAGGAAAGTTTAATCAGGTTGTCATTAAAATTACCTCTGCCTAAACAAGTTGGCCCGGCTATATTTTCATCGGGAGAGAAAAGAAGGTCCTCTTCTTTTAATAAATTAGTGATGCGCTTATTCTCCTCTTCATTCCTGCCAACTACTAATTTTACCTCTTCATTCAGGCGAAAATGCCTGCCGACCTTAAGCAAGAGAATATTCTCAAGATTAAACTCTGAGTATTTTAAAAGATCCTTTAACCGCCTACTAAACCCGATATCAGTAAGCAGGCATCCTCCGCTAGGACAAGGATAATCATTAATCCCAAAGCCAGATGCTAAAGCAATCTGCTCTCTTCTGCCTCTACCGCTAATTGCCAATAACTTATCTCTTTCTATCCAACCCTGCATTTCCATGAACGTGGGCGCTAACACCTTTGCCGAAAGAGGACGCAAAACTAAACCTTCAACACCAGCTTCCTTCTCAATCAATCGCATCGTGTGTAATCTCTGCGACATCGGCCGCTGGCCTAACACTTCCCCACTAATGAGAAATGACGCGCCTTCCTTCTGCATTGCCTCTTTTGCCTTTTTAAAGAGTAGTATTCGGCAGTCAATACAAGGATTCATATTTGAACCGTAACCGTGCTTAGGGCTCTTTACGATTGGTAAAAATTCTTCGGCAACATTAATGCTGATTAATTTTAAACCCAGGTCTTTAGCTACTTCTGCCGCACCATGAAAACAGCCTGAACTGGAACGATGGTTACACTGGCAAAAAGGGCTGACCGTGTTTAGGCAAATTAATTCTATGCCTAAATCTTGCATCAATTTCGTAGCTAATGTGCTATCCAGACCGCCTGAAATTAAAGCGATTGCCTTCATTTCGTCACCTTGACATATATCGCCTGGGCCAATTCTTTGTCTACGGCAAATTGACTGTGCCCAAGCTCAAAAACATAAGAAGGAAATTTTTGCACTAAGACAATTGCTGCCCCGGGCAATGCTCCGATTGAGATTAATTTCTGCATTTGATTTTTGTCTTTTGCACGAAGATAAGCGATCTTACCTTTCTTTTTTATTTTTAGTTCTAATAACGAGAATATCTCCTCTTTACCAGCGCTATGCATCTAAAGGCCCCTTTTTGATTAAATATGTAAATTAAATAAAATAAAAATCTGGTTTACGGTAAAGCCTACGGCAAATGAAAAGAAAAGGATAAAAACTGACATTGCAATTCCCAGCCGTATTCCGCGCTCTTTTATAT
>Ga0209824_10001343_pt1 | contig 13949 bp, 15 predicted proteins | sample VDWuncwatermetaG_FD_184124 | JGI IMG/M metagenome (GOLD analysis project Ga0209824, IMG submission 184124) | Wastewater microbial communities from Netherlands to study Microbial Dark Matter (Phase II) - VDW unchlorinated drinking water (SPAdes)... ... | reverse complement strand
CATTTCAATTACGCCTTGATCAGTTGGGACGAGGTGAATCCCCAGAGAGGGTGTGCTTGTAGCGATATGCCAAGAAGACAATGCAAGTACGAGGCACAGCATGGAAGTTAGCGTGAGAAAAAAGCGGGGAGTAAGTAGCGTGCGCCATAAGTTCATAATGTTCATCCTGAGGTAAACAAATAGATTCAAGAAATATAGCATTGTTTCTGCAAGCCTACTGTGGTTGCAAGATTTACCGCACACATTCCTCCCTAGCATCTGCCTCACCCGCATCAGCACATATCATAAGCACGGCAGAGGGTGCGACAGGGTGAGTGTATGCATTACAATGCCGCTTTATTTGCAAGCAAGCTACCCCCAACATGACCCGAATTAAAATTTGCGGCCTGACCCGAGTGCAAGATGTGCGGCTCGTCGCCGAACTCGGTGCGGATGCGCTAGGCATGGTTTTTTACGCGCACAGCCCGCGCAATGTCAGCGTGCCGAAAGCTGCGCAGTTGGTGGCCGCCACGCCGCCTTTCATCTCGACCGTTGGGCTGTTTGTCAATCCATTTGCCGATGAAGTGCGCGAAGTGTTGCGCCACATTCCGTTGAGCGTGTTGCAGTTTCACGGCGAAGAGGATGCCGCATTTTGCGCGCAATTTGGTCTGCCTTATTTGAAAGCAATCCGCGTTAAGCCTGGACTGGATTTGTTACAATGCGCGTCGCTTTATGTTGGCTCAAGAAATTATGCTGGGGCGCAAGGTTTATTGCTCGACACCTTTGTAGAAGGTACACATGGCGGCACGGGACAATCTTTTGACTGGAATTTAATTCCGCACAATTTGCCGCTACCAATCATTTTGTCTGGCGGTTTACATGCCGAAAACGTCGCGCAGGCCATTCAAAAAGTGCGCCCCTATGCAGTCGATATTTCGAGCGGTGTAGAAGAAACTAAAGGCATTAAAGATGCAGCGAAAGTCGCCGCATTCATCAACGAGGTTAAACGCATTGACTTACAACTATCCTGACAACACTGGCCACTTCGGCCCTTACGGCGGCATTTATGTAGCCGAGACTTTAATGGGCGCGCTGGACGAGCTACGTCTGGCGTACGAAAAATATTCAACCGACCCCGCATTCCAAGCTGAATTCGCCTACGAACTAAAGCACTACGTCGGGCGACCCAGCCCCATTTACCATGCCCGACATTTATCGCAACGCTTGGGCGGCGCACAAATTTATCTCAAGCGCGAAGACCTCAATCACACCGGCGCGCACAAAATAAATAACACCGTGGGGCAGGCTTTATTGGCGCAACGCATGGGCAAAAAGCGCGTCATCGCAGAGACAGGGGCGGGACAGCATGGTGTAGCAACCGCCACCATCGCCGCACGTTTTGGTATGGAATGCGTGGTGTACATGGGCGCAGAAGACATGAAACGCCAGGCCACCAACGTCTATCGCATGAAATTATTAGGCGCGACCGTGGTGCCGGTAGAGAGCGGCTCTAAGACGCTGAAAGACGCGCTCAACGAGGCCATGCGCGATTGGGTCACCAATATTGAAAACACTTTTTACATCATCGGCACGGTAGCAGGCCCCCACCCCTACCCCATGATGGTGCGCGATTTTAATGCGGTCGTCAGCCGCGAGTGCGTGGTGCAAATGCCGGAGTTGATTGATCGCCAGCCCGATACGGTGATCGCGTGCGTGGGCGGCGGCTCCAATGCGATGGGTATTTTTTATGAATATATCAACATGCCTGAGGTGCAGTTAATCGGCGTAGAAGCAGCCGGACATGGCATCGCCACAGGCCAACATGCCGCAGCATTATGTGCGGGTAAACCGGGGGTACTGCACGGCAACCGCACCTATTTATTGCAAGATGAAAACGGCCAGATTATCGAAACCCATTCCATTTCAGCGGGGCTGGATTACCCCGGTGTCGGTCCCGAACACGCCTGGCTAAAGGACAGTGGTCGTGCGCAGTATGTGGCGATTGAAGACGGCGAAGCATTGCAGGCATTCCATGATCTATGCCATTTTGAAGGCATCATCCCCGCGCTGGAATCCAGCCATGCCTTGGCTTACGCCATTAAAATAGCACCGAGCTTGGCTAAGGAAAAAGTACTACTGGTGAATTTGTCGGGGCGTGGAGATAAAGATATGGCGACCGTGGCCAAGGTGACGGGGATTGCGCTGTGACGGCAAGCGACAAGCCATCATCATCTTCGTCATTCCCGCGCATAACCAGCGACTTTGCTGGCGTTGTTTGCCAGCTTAGTCGAATGGCTAGTTGTTCTATCAGGCGGGAATCTAGTCAATCAAAAAATGCCTTTGGCTTAACCCCACTGGATTCCCGCCTGCGCGGGAATGACGGGCAGTTAAATAAAAAATAAACCGCTACGAAATTATTATTTACTGGAGCAAGGAAGACCAATTGTTTGTCGCAGAAGTACCCGAACTTCCGGGCTGCATGGCGCATGGCGATACACACGAAAGCGCGCTGGCAAGCATTAAAGAAGCGATGCAGCTCTGGCTGGATACCGCACGGGAATGCGGTGACCCGATTCCTGTGGCGAAGAGTGAGCGATTGATGTTTGCTTGATTTAAAAAAATCGAGGATAAAAATGACCTGGAAAGAATTTGTTTATCAGCGCGTTGTTGATTTATGCAATCAAATAGGTAAACGAACATTTAGTCTGCAAGAACTATGGCAATTTTCTCAACATGAATTTGCGAACTTCTCAAAGGATAATCACAACGTGGAGGCCAAAGTACGGCAACAATTGCAATTTTTGAGAGACGATAATTTATTGAGTTTTCTTAACCAGAGGGGAACCTATACGTTAAGAGGCGTTGAGGTTCTGAAAGACGAGCTTGAAGATGACAAGATTCTGGAAGTGAGTCGTGCCACGCCAGAAAAGCGCGAGTATTTGATAGAAACTTTTGCCAGAAATAAAGGATGGGTTGCCGAAGCAAAAAATCGCTTCGGTGTTTATTGCATGTGCCCAAATTGTAAAAATACATTTGCTAAGCCGGATGGGACTGCCTATATCGAGGTGCATCACATTATTCCGATGGCAGCAGGTGGCGAAGACGGGTTATGGAATTTAGCGGTATTGTGTGCCCATCATCATCGCATGGCGCATTTTGCCGATACAGCAACCTGCCTGACACTTCAGAAAACACTGCTTGCCGAAACGCAGGCACGATTGGATTAGGGGTTTCGTTATTTTATTTCAGAATAAAGGAGAGATAGATGAGCAGATATTCAATCCATAAATTCGATTGGCAAACTTATGTAGTCTTCGACCAGATCAAAAAACGCGAGATATGCGTGTGTTCGTGGTTCGAACCTGGTGGCTGCAGACCATTATCCAGAGCGAGAATGATTGCTCAGTTGTTAAATCAACAAGTCGAAAAACCCACATTGAGCGCGCAATCATGATAGTACCAAGCACTGAAGACTGGATAGTAGCCATTGCAATAAGAGTGAGCGATGAATGGGAAGGTCAAACAGGATTTCCACAGGACGCAAAATTGCTTAAAGATGTCCTGATAAAAACATTCCGTGCTGCACCAGATGAGGCTCTTAGACTCGTTGGCACAGGCATTATAGAAGAATCTTATTTCGATACACTGAATTAAACCATGAACCGCATTACCACCGCATTCACCACCCTCAAAGCGCAACACAAAAAAGCGTTGATCCCGTTCATTACCGCAGGTGATCCGCATCCGCAAATAACAGTGAATTTAATGCATGCGCTGGTTGAGGCGGGCGCGAATATTTTGGAATTAGGTGTGCCGTTTTCTGACCCGATGGCGGACGGCCCGACCATTCAGCGTGCCTCAGAGCGCGCACTCAAGTATGGTGTCACCTTGCACAACGTGCTGGATATGGTTGCGCAGTTTCGCCTGCAAGATAACAGCACGCCCGTGGTGCTAATGGGCTATGGTAATCCGGTTGAGGCGATGGGCTGGGAACGTTTTGCGGCGCGCTGTGCCGAGGTGGGGGTGGATGGTGTGTTGACGGTTGATTTCCCGCCGGAGGAAAGTCACGAGGCGTTTTCGCATTTGCATAATCACGGCATCGCTCCAATTTTTTTGATCGCACCGACCACATCTGACGCACGCATCAAACAGGTGGCAAAACTTGCACGCGGTTATGTATATTATGTTTCGCTGAAGGGCGTAACCGGCTCGGCAAATTTGGACTTAACCGACATCGCGCAAAAAATTCCACACTTGCGCCAGCATATTAATTTACCAATCGGCGTGGGTTTCGGCATTCGCGATGCTTATACGGCAGCGGCGGTGGCGCAACTTTGCGATGGCGTGGTAGTGGGCAGCCGCATCGTGCAGGAAATTGAAAACTCGCATGAGAAAACAATTATTGCTAATGTCGCGCAGTTGGTTCGAGCGCTGCGTTCGGCTATTGATAAAGGACACACTAATTAAGTTGTCATTCCTGCGCAGGCGGGAACGACGAGATCAAACTTAATGCGAGCAACACAGTATGGCGACGTTGTTGGATTTTGAGAGATGTCCTAAAAATTTAAGGAGTTTCAAATGGGTTGGTTTCAAAAATTACTACCACCAAAAATAAAACGCCGAGAAGAAGGCAACGAGGGCAAGAAGGTTGTGCCTGAAGGCTTGTGGCATAAATGTCCATCTTGCCAAGCGGTGCTGTATCACTCCGATTTGGAAAAGAATAACAGCGTGTGCCCCAAGTGCGATTACCACCACCGCATTACCGCACGCGAACGGATCGATATTTTTTTAGATGCCGAGGCGCGCTTTGAAATTGGTGCGGAGGTACAGCCGGTTGACACCTTAAAATTTAAAGACAGCAGAAAATATAGTGAGCGACTCACCTCGGCGCAGCGCGATACTGGCGAGACCGATGCCCTCGTGGTGATGCAAGGCTGCGTGCAGGGCGTGCCGCTGGTGGTGGCAGTGTTTGAATTTAGCTTCATGGGCGGCTCGATGGGATCAGTGGTGGGCGAGCGTTTTGTGCGCGGCGTGCAAATTGCTGTCGAGCAAAAAATTCCGTTCGTGTGTTTTGCTGCCAGTGGCGGTGCGCGTATGCAAGAAGGTTTATTGTCGTTAATGCAAATGGCGAAAACCTGTGCTGCATTGACGCAATTAAGCGCGGAAAAGTTACCGTTTATCTCTGTGCTGACTGATCCCACGATGGGCGGCGTATCGGCCAGCTTTGCTTTTATGGGTGATGCCGTTATTGCTGAGCCTGGCGCATTAATTGGCTTTGCGGGCGCACGGGTGATTCAACAAACCGTGCGCGAAACCTTGCCAGAAGGTTTTCAGCGCGCTGAATTTTTGTTGGATCACGGCGCGGTAGACATGATTGTGGATCGTCGGCAAATGCGCGCGCAGATCACCACGCTAATTACCTTGCTGACCAAGCAACCTGCTGTTGTTCCGACCACCGTTGTGCCAGCCACATCAAGCTAACAGCATGGCACGCAGCCTTGATGATTGGTTAATCCACCTCGAATCGCACCACCCAAAAACCATCGCGCTCGGCTTAGAGCGCGTGGCGCAAGTTCAACAACAGCTACAGCTTAATCCTACCTTTCCTATCATTGTCGTGGGTGGCACGAACGGCAAAGGCTCGGTATGTGCCTTGCTGGAAGCCATGCTTCATGCGGCAGGCTATCGCGTTGGCTGCTACACCTCGCCGCATTTATTAAGTTATAACGAGCGCGTGCGTATCGGCAAACGGCAAGTAAGCGATGCCGAATTGTGCGCGTCGTTTGAAAAAATTGAGCAGGCGCGCGAGGCTGTGTCGCTTACTTATTTTGAGTTTGGTACATTAGCGGCTATGCAAAGTTTTATCGCGCACAAGGTGGATGTGGCGATACTAGAAGTGGGCTTGGGCGGACGCTTGGACGCGGTGAATATTTTTGATGCGGATTGTGCGGTAGTCACCAGTGTCGATTTAGATCACATGGAGTATCTGGGCGACACGCGCGAAAAAATTGCCTTTGAAAAAGCAGGCATTTTTCGTGCTGGAAAGGTGGCTGTGTTTGGCGATTTACATGTGCCGGATGCGGTGCGCGCTGTCGCACAAACAGTCGGCGCAAAATTACAGTGCTTGGGCGAACAATTTAGTTTCACCGCAGGCAAGGCGCAATGGAATTACAAGGGCGCAGCCACTACGCGCAGCGCGCTCCCCTACCCCGCCTTGCGTGGCGCATTGCAATTAAACAATGCCAGTACTGCACTGGCGGCGTTGGACGCGCTAAAAAATCAATTGCCGGTGAGCATGGATGCCGTGCGACGCGGCTTGGTCGAGGTCACTTTACCGGGACGCTTTCAAGTTGTACCTGGTCGCCCCATGTTGATATTAGATGTAGCGCATAACCCACATGCGGCACGCACGCTGGCACAAAATCTGACCGATTTACCAAAAGATAATCCCACCCAAAATAAGCTAGCCCAAAATAAGCTAGCCCAAAATAAGCTAGCCCAAAATAAGCTAGCCCAAAATAATTTAACCCAGAATAATTCGCCCCAAAATAAATTAACTCAGAATAATTCGCCCCAAAATAAATTAACTCAGAATAAATTAACTCCGCGCAGCAAAACTTTTGCCGTATTTGCCATGCTCAAAGATAAAGACATCGCAGGTGTTGTGCAGGCCTTGGCAAAGCATATTGACGTTTGGCTGGTGGCGGGAATAGCTGCGCCGCGAGGCGCGACTGCGGATGAAATGGCGGCGGTGTTGCGCGCTGCAGGTATTGCTGCTCAAAGCTTTGCAACCGTGAGCGAGGCCGTGCAGCACGCCTATAATCAGGCCACCAAAAATGATAGAATCGCGGCCTTCGGATCGTTTTATACCGTGGCGGAAGTGATGCGTGCACGCGGGCTACGTAGCAACAATTGAAAGGTGATTCATGGCAAAACCGATGGACGATGCAGATAAATTAAAACGTGCCGCTAGGCGGCGTTTAGTGGGCGCGATTGTGCTGACCATCATCATCGTCACACTTATTCCGCTGCTGCTGGATAATGAACCGAGCTTGCCTCAATCCAATATCGAATTACGTATTCCAAACAAAGATCAGGTGGCCGCGTTTAACCCTAACCCGCCTACCGCCGCGCCACCCGCAGTGGATGTGGCAGATTTAGATAATCGCCCAATAAGCCCACCCTTGCCCACTACCAGCGCGCCCAGTGTGGCCGCTCCGGCGGCAAACACGCCAACAATTAATGCTGTAACAGACAATGTTCCGGCCACCAGCGTGCCAGAAAAAAATAGTGCAGTGGTGCAAAAACTGGCCACCCCGCCAAAATCATCTCCCCCCAAGGCAGCTCCGCCTACCAACAATAAAGCTGCGCCAAAATCGGGCTTTATTGTGCAAGCAGGGGCATTCTCCAACATTGATTCCGCGCAAGATTTGCAAAAAAAATTAAGCGCAATAGGGATCAAAACTTATACCGAAAAAGTGGGCGGCATGACCCGCGTGCGCGCAGGGGCTTATCCTACTAGGGCGGCGGCAGACAAAATTGCGCGCAAGCTAGAGGCGCAAGGATTAAAGCCCGTGGTCATTTCAGCGAGCACAACGCACTAACGTGACTGCCTTCGATTACACCGTCATCACCATTGTCGCGCTGTCGATGCTGCTGGGCATGTGGCGCGGTATTGTGTATGAAGTCCTGACCTTGCTCGGCTGGGTCGCGGCATTTTTTGTGGCGCGATGGTTGGCGGCAGACTTGGCGGCAATGCTGCCCAACATCATTACGGCTGCTGATTTTAGAACAGCCATAGCCTACGCTTTATTATTTGTTGCAACGCTGTTGCTCAGCGGCTTAGTTGCGTGGCTAGTTTCTAAAGCCATCACCCAATCGGTGGGGCTGCGCGGCATGGTGCGCGTGTTGGGTGCCATGTTCGGCATTGCGCGGGGCGCGCTGCTGGTGCTGATATTGGTGTTAATTGCCGGACTAACAAGCTGGCCGAAGGAACCGATGTGGCGCGAGGCAGCCTTAAGCAGGCCGCTGCAAGAATTAGCCCTAGCAAGCTTGGTATGGCTACCAGAAAATATATCTAAACATATACGTTACGGATAGCACAGTGACCGCGCCTTGCACTACTTCCCGCTCGCCAACTGTGCTGCGTTCCTCCAAAGATGAGTACAAAGAACATGACTAAGGAAAATAAACCATGTGCGGCATTCTAGGCATCGTCGGGCAATCGGCGGCCAACCAAGTTTTGTATGATGGCTTACAGGTGTTGCAACACCGTGGGCAAGATGCGGCGGGTATCGCCACTATCGACGGCAACACTTTTCATCTACACAAAGGCAACGGCCTCGTGCGCGATGTTTTTCGCACACGCAACATGCGCGCCCTGCTCGGTAACGCGGGCATTGCCCATGTGCGCTATCCCACTGCTGGCTCGGCCATTGACCATAACGAGGCACAACCTTTTTATGTCAATTCACCGTTCGGCATCGTGCTGGGGCACAACGGCAACCTGACCAATACCGAACAACTACAGCAAGAATTATTTTTGGAAGATCGGCGGCATGTCAACACGCGCTCCGATTCCGAAGTATTGCTCAACGTGTTAGCACACGAGCTGCAAGCCCATTCCACCATGCGCTATCGGCTGGACATTAAAAACATTTTTGATGCGGTATCTGGCGTGCATAAACGCTGCAAAGGCGCATATGCGGTCGTGGCCATTATTGCTGGTTACGGCCTGCTGGCTTTTCGTGACGCGCACGGCATACGACCCTTGGTTTTAGGGAGCCATCAAACCGAGCAAGGCGTGGAATATTTAGTGGCCTCAGAAAGCGTCGCACTGGACACGTTAGGCTTTAAGTTTTTGCGCGACATCGCCCCTGGTGAAGCGGTGTTTATTGACTTAGATGGTAATTTTTACAACCAACAGTGCGCGGACAACCCAGAGTTTTTCCCCTGCATTTTTGAATATGTTTACTTAGCGCGTCCCGACTCCGTCATCGACGGCATCTCGGTTTACGAAACACGGCTGCACATGGGCGAAAAGCTGGCCGACAAAATAAAACGTGTGTGGCCGCAACACGACATTGATGTGGTCATCCCTATCCCCGAATCTAGCCGCCCCAGTGCCTTGCAACTGGCGAATCGATTGGGCATTCCGTTCCGCGAAGGCTTCGTCAAAAATCGCTACATCGGCCGCACATTCATCATGCCCGGCCAAGCCATGCGCAAAAAATCCGTGCGCCAAAAATTAAACGCGATTAGCGTCGAATTCAAAGGTAAAAATGTTTTACTCGTAGATGACTCCATCGTGCGCGGCACCACTAGCCGCGAGATCGTCCAAATGGCGCGGGATGCAGGCGCGCGCAAAGTTTATTTTGCCTCTGCCGCACCGCCTGTAAGATTTCCAAACGTTTACGGAATCGACATGCCCTCGCGCAGCGAACTCATCGCGACAGGTCGCAGCGATGCAGAAATTTGCCATGAAATCGGTGCCGATAAATTGGTCTATCAGGATATAGATGATCTCAAAACCGCAGTACGCATGGCCAGCCCCAATCCCAATATCAAATATTTTGAGGCTTCTTGCTTTGATGGCGATTACATCACGGGCGACATCACGTTGGAATATCTCAACACGCTAGAATCTGCCCGTGACGCGGGTCGCGCCAAAGATGGTGAAGAAGATGTGCAGCTTGATTTAGGCTTGGTGGTGAGCGAGGACGATTGACAGTACCGCTGCAAGAATGTTAACTTTCAACCGCGCCGATTTGAGAAACAGCTTGCGGGCGCATAATAAATTCAGCTAAAGCGGGAACGCCCGGTTTAGCGCAAGCTTGCCGGGCTTTTTTTGTGTCGTTTTTTATTATGTAGTGCCTGCAATATAAAGTGATGACGAACCGCAACCCCTCCCAACCTCCCCTTCTCAGGGGAGGAGCGGCTTCTCGTCTGCTAGGTGAGAAATGCTGTTGGCAACTTAATTTGCATCACAGCTAATTTGGTTGGATAGCCAATGCCCATTCAAGTGGAGATTTGCATCACAGCTAATTTGGTTGGATAGCCAATGCTCGTTCAGGTGGAGAACTGAATTTGCTCCTCCCCTGACAAGGGGAGGTCGGGAGGGGTTTATAATTTACGGTTCTAAATTTACGATCAACAGACAATCTGCACCCATGTTTTAGATGGAGAAACAATTATGACCAAGGAATCAAAATTAGATCAAACCCCCTCCGACTACGCGCTAGAAACCCTAGCCGTGCGGGCGGGCACGGAGCGCAGCCAATTCAACGAACACAGCGAGGCGATATTTCTCACCTCCAGCTTTGTGTTTGATAACGCCGCGCAGGCCGCTGCACGATTTATCGGCGAAGAGCCGGGCAATATTTATGCGCGTTTTACTAACCCTACCGTCACTATGTTCGAGCAACGCCTGGCCGTATTAGAAGGCGCAGAGCAATGCGTGGCGACCTCCTCCGGCATGTCTGCAATCTTGGCGTGCTGTATGGGCTTGTTAAAAAGCGGCGATCACATTGTGGCTTCGCGCAGTATTTTTGGCGCAACCGTGAATTTATTTGTTGGCACACTTAAAAAATTTGGCGTGGAAACTACTTTTGTGTCTGCCACGGATGCAACAGAGTGGGCAGCAGCAACGCGCCCTACTACGAAATTATTTTTTCTGGAAACCCCGTCCAACCCGTTGACCGAAATCTCCGACATCGCTGCTATTGCTGCGATCTCCAAGCAACACGGTATTTTACTGGCGGTGGATAATTGTTTTTGCACGCCGATCTTGCAACGACCATTAGAGCTTGGCGCGGATATCATCATCCATTCCGCCACCAAATATTTGGATGGGCAAGGCCGTGTGTTGGGGGGTGCCGTGCTCGGCAGCAAAAAAATTATGGAGCCAGTTTACCAATTTTTACGTACTGCTGGACCCACCATGAGCGCGTTTAATGCATGGGTGTTTCTCAAGGGAATGGAGACGCTTAAAATTCGCATGGACGCACACAGCGCGCACGCGCTGGCCGTGGCACAATGGCTGGAAGCGCAACCCAACGTGGCGCGGGTTTATTACCCCGGTCTGCCGTCACACCCGCAACACACGTTGGCGATGCAGCAGCAAAAAACGGGGGGCGGCATTGTTTCGTTTGAAGTGAAAGGTGGCAGAGAAGCGGCTTGGCGCGTGATCGACAACACACGCTTAGTGTCGATCACTGCAAATTTAGGTGATACGAAAACCACGCTGACGCACCCCGCAACGACCACGCACGCACGCATTACGCCGGAAGCGCGCGCCTCAGCGGGCATCACCGAAAGCTTATTGCGAATCGCCGTGGGCTTGGAAGCGGTAACTGATATTCAAAATGATTTGGCGCGAGGTTTGTAATTCCAGCCCCCGATAAAACGATCGCTGTGTTGGCATCGTCTTTAGTTCCGACCGCTGCGCTTAACCTGCTGTGCAGGTTAGTCTACACTGAAACTTCGCTACGCTTGTTTTGGCTCCTAGATGAAACAACTAGCCATCTGACTAACCCAGCACAAGACGCTGGGCAAGTCATTGGTTATCGCCGTACCCAACTGTACTGTCATCACCCGCAAAGGGTAGACCGTGGTTGTAAAGCCGATGAATCGGCAACAACCACGCACCGTCGCCTCATTCGGGTGCCCGACCACAAGTTTCATGGGCTTGCCGCCTTGCGCTCATTTTTATCAGAGGCCGGAAGAATGGAGGCTGAGAAATTAAAGGGCTGTTAGCAAGCTACCGTGCTTAATTTTATATAAAGGTTGTAAATGCAAAACCTCGCCGCACAAGTAGGCGCAGCACTCAAAGACCATGGCTACATGCTGGCTACAGCTGAATCCTGCACGGGTGGCGGCGTAGCCCAAGCCATTACCGACATCGCCGGAAGCTCAGCGTGGTTTGAACGCGGCTTTATCACCTACTCCAATCTAGCCAAACAAGAAATGCTCGGTGTCGCACAAAACACGCTCGAACAATTTGGCGCAGTGAGCGAAGCCACCGTGCGTGAGATGGTTGCGGGTGCGTTGCAACACAGCGCGGCTGACATTGCCTTAGCGGTCAGCGGTATCGCGGGACCCGGCGGCGGTACGGCAGAAAAACCGGTCGGCTTAGTTTGGTTCGCCTGGGGAATAAAAAATAAACCCTGCGTCGTGCAGCGACATCACCTCACCGGCAATCGCGCAGAAATTCGCGCGCAATCGGTGAACATTGCGCTGCAGGGAATGTTGGAAATATTGGTACAACATTCGGAGCGTGCTTGATTTTAGTGTGGCGGTATCATTTGGCAGCAATCTGTTATGCCCTAGACAGTTAACTTTATTTTCAGCGCAATGCCCTCATGAAGATATTTTTTATACAGCCTCGTTAAAATACTGATGAATGCAATTTTCAAGCAGTGTTGGATGTGCGATAACGCCGCGACCACGGGTGAGCATGCTCATAAAAGAACAGATGTCATAGAAATGTTCGGGAGCGGCTCTTATCAGAGGGTTGTGAAGCACAATTTTGATAATGACACTAAGATTAAAATTCAAGGCTCCAATTCTCAAGAACTAAAATACAACAACAATCTTTGCGGAAATTGCAACAACCAAGCAACCCAACCATATGACTTGGCCTACACCATCTTTGCAAAATACGTGCGTGATAATTTTTATAAGTTAAAGAAATCTTTAGTCATTAACACCAATGTTGTGTACGGCAAAAGAGATGCTAAAAAGCAACGCCGCAATCTGTTTCTCTATTTCGTAAAGGCGTTCGGCTCTCAGCTTCATGATAAAGGGTTGCACGTCCCTCAAGTCTTGCGGGGTGCGCTGTTCGGGAAAAACTTCGGCAATACATTCCGAATAAGCATTTGCCTCGACCAAATGGAGATGCAGTTCCTTCAAAACTTTCCACTAGAAGGAGATCAAATAAACGGCCAGCCAGAGGATTTTTTTTGGGCGCAATATAACGGTTGCTTCACTGTGGTCTATGCATACAATCGCCCCATCCCCGCAGAATTTGGCAAAGAATGGGTTGGAAAGACTCCACAATTTAGGCTTGGTATGTGGTCTACCAACCGAACATTCCAGCCCGACTCTACCCTTCTTACAAAATAAAAACATAGCGTGCACTTTTACAACCAACTTCATACCAGCGCCTCCCACCCATGCACAAAACAATTCTCTTCAATAAGCCGTTTAATGTGCTGACACAGTTTAGGCCAGAGGGTGATCGGCTGACTTTAGCGCATTTTTTTACGGACAAAAGTTTACGCGTGGCGGGACGGTTGGATAGAGATTCTGAAGGCTTGTTATTGCTGACGAATGACGGCATGTTGAATGCAAAAATTACACAACCCAAGCACAGGCAACTCAAAATTTATCTCGCGCAAGTAGAGGGTGTGCCAACTGAAACATCGCTGCAATCGTTGCGCGCAGGTGTATTGCTAAATGACGGCATGACCCTCCCCGCACAGATTCGGCAGATTGATGCACCACCGGTTTGGCCGCGAATACCCGCGATACGCATCCGCGTAAATTTGCCAACTTCGTGGATGGAGATTGGCATTACCGAAGGCCGCAATCGCCAAGTACGGCGCATGACCGCGGCAGTAGGCCACCCCACATTACGCCTAATTCGCGTGCAAGTGGGCGAGTATAAGTTAGGGGATTTGCAGCCCGGTAAATTTTCTTATTTCACGTAACCCACCTTTTAATACAATGCCTGTCACAACAACATTGTGTCATTTATTATTTCTGTGCAATCTCAGCTGCGATAATATAATGTCGCGAGCAGACGCATCTGCGTCCCACTTATAGAAAATTTGTTATGTCAGACCACTGCTGTCCGGAGATACGGGTTTAGTTTCATAGTAATCAATTGAATACAATTTACTTAATGCGATATTTTTTTGTAACCGATTTCAACTTGAAGCAGACTCCTGATTTTTGTTGGGAGTCTGAAT
>Ga0209824_10001340_pt1 | contig 13964 bp, 11 predicted proteins | sample VDWuncwatermetaG_FD_184124 | JGI IMG/M metagenome (GOLD analysis project Ga0209824, IMG submission 184124) | Wastewater microbial communities from Netherlands to study Microbial Dark Matter (Phase II) - VDW unchlorinated drinking water (SPAdes)... ... | reverse complement strand
CCCAATTGATGTTTTAACGCGCTATGCGAACCTTCAAGGCAATCCTGATGATGTTATGTATAGCCTCAGTTTTTTTGAACAAGTTGCACTGGCCGCATTTTTAAATCGAGTGACGATTGGTGACCGTGCAGCCGCACACTTAGGGGCTTTCAATATGGTATCGGAGGCCCAAATTGTGCATGCGGCTAATCATCCAAAATTATTTGAAGGTTCGGTAGACCTACCAGGCATGCCAAATTGCGTCGGGCACTGGACGCGTGATTTGTATGATCCTAGTGAATTAGAATTACCTGCAAATCAAAGAATCAACGCTAGGCGTGTTTGGCGGGGTGGCAGTCGTCGTGATGTTGGCGCGCTTCCCGTGCCCGTGGCTGATCGTCGCGGCAGCGACGGCAGCGGTCTGCGCTATCGTGGCGGCGGTGATGTCGCGCGGTTTGCGGTTCTGCCTTCGCTCCAGGACTCAAATCCGTAACACTTTTCCGTGGGCTAAAGGCCACGGCTAGAGGCTCAAACCCCTGCCGGGGTTTTGAGATTAAGGGCGAATTTTTATTGTTTTGAAACCCCGGAGGGGTATAGGCGTGTAGCCGTGGGTTTCAACCCACGGTTGCCCAAACAAAAAACGTAATTATACGTTAAATAATTCGTTTTATAATTATTTAACTATTTGTTTTTATTAAGTATTAATTTACGTTTATTTGTTTAACTATTTGTTTTAAAATGAGCTATGAAACTTGAGTTAAGGCAAGCGGCTCTGTTTAAAATGCTCCGTGAAAAAGGCTTTGTTTCAGCGGGAGATTTGGTGAGGGGGCTTCGTCTTTCTCGAGCGACATTGGCCAGTTTGCTCACGCATTTTTCTGGCCAAGTGGTTTCTGTTGGAGAAACCCGTAATCGTCATTATGGGTTAATGCGCCCATTGCCAGATTTGTCCGCTGAGCTGCCACTGTTTCGCATCACGCACTCTGGCCAACTCAATCCTATCGGTAAGCTGGTTGTGTTGCACGATGGGTGCTTTCTTGTTCAACCACAGAATCAAAAGTTTTTTTCATTACCAATGGAAATAATCGACATGCAGCCGCAAGGATTTATGGGGAGGGCCTTTGCCTCTCAGTTTGCGGATGAACTTGGCTTATCGCCACGGCTGCAAGATTGGTCCGATGATCATTTTTTACGAGCTATCGCCAGACGTGGAGAGGATTTGCCGGGAAATCTGGTGCTCGGAGAAGAGAGCGCTCTTAGGTGGCAAAAAAATGTTCATGCGCCAATCAGACGCACGGCACTGTTAAAAAATGCCAATCGTGCTATGGAAGACCAACCCATTGGTTCATCGGCAGGCGGTGAACAGCCTAAATTCACCTCGCTGATTGAGGGGAAGCATTGTCTTGTCAAATTTAGTGGTCCCTTTGATCGTCCAGATAAGCGGCGTTGGTGTGATTTATTGCACTGTGAAGCGATTGCGGGCGATGTTTTGAAGTCGCATGGCATTGATGCGGCAAGCACACGCATGACGGTTGATGGCCAGTTCGTTTTTTTGGAGGTTGAGCGTTTTGATCGCGTGGGGTTGCAAGGAAGAAAATCCTATGTCAGTTTTGCCGCTGTTGATGGATTTTTATTTGGCAATCGTGATTCATGGACGGCGTCCGCCATTCGTTTGCAGCAGGCCAGATTATTGTCTGAGGTTGATTTGATTAAAATCAAGACCATCGATCTTTTTGCTAGGCTCATTGGAGATTCTGATCGGCATTTTCATAATTTAGGCTTATGGCCAAATTTTGAAAATGAAGCCTCTCTTTTACCAATGTCTTATAAGCTTGCCCCGGTTTTTGATAAGCTACCCATGATGTTTGCGCCCATTGATGGCCGTGTTATTGAGCGTGAATTTATTGTCCCTGTACCTGGTGCTGATGTCATCGATGTCTGGAAACCAGCTTTGAGCTTGGCGAAGACATTTTGGGATGTGATCGCCAAACATCAATTGATTTCAGCAGGGTTTCGAAAAATTGCGAAGGATTGTTTGGGGAAATTGTGAAGAGTCAAGACGTATTTAGCCCGTGACAAAGCAATATCAAACAGTCATGCAAAACCATGCCTCCTCAACTTCCTTTCCTCATCATCGGTGCGGGCCTCGCTGGTTCTGAGTGTGCGTGGCAACTGGCGCGGCGCGGGGTGCCGACAGTTCTAGTCGAAATGCGTCCGGCAAAAATGAGTCCGGCTCACCATGGCGATAAAGCGGCTGAGCTCGTGTGCTCCAATAGCTTGCGTAGCAACGATATTTTTAACGCGGTGGGGTTGCTCAAAGAAGAAATGGCAGGGTTGGACTCGCTCGTCATCCGTGCTGCCTATGCCGCGCAAGTGCCGGCAGGGACTGCTTTGGCTGTCGATCGCGATATCTTTTCAAATGCGGTAGAAGCCGCTCTTAAAACTTTGCCGAATCTTAAACGTGTGTCTGGGGAAGTCATTCGAATCGATCACGAAGGTGACGGCGTCATTTTGCATTTTGCGAGTGGAGAAAAACTCAGCGGGCAAAGAACTGTTATCGCCACGGGGCCCCTGACGGCTGACCCGCTGGCTGCCTGGCTCAAAGAGCAAACACAAAATGACTCGTTGTACTTTTATGATTCGATAGCCCCAATTGTGGACGCGCAAAGCATCGATCGAAAAACGGCCTTTATGGCAGCTCGTTATGGCAGAGGGGATACCGAGGAGGGGGATTACATCAATTGCCCCATGACAGAAGCTGAATATCAGGCTTTTATTGCGGCTATTTTGGAGGCTGAACTGGCAGAGGTCCATGATTTCGACAAAGCCCAGTTTTTTGAAGGTTGCCTGCCGATTGAAGAAATGGTGCGCCGCGGACCAGAGACGCTTCGGTTTGGTCCCATGAAGGCTGTCGGCATCACGAATCCTCATGCGCCAGAGTCTCGTCCCTATGCGATTGTGCAGCTTCGGCAAGATAATCGCCACGCCTCACTTTACAACATGGTTGGCTTTCAAACGCGGATGAAGTGGCCAGAACAAAAACGCATTTTTCGAATGATACCTGGCTTGGCCAAAGCTGAATTTGTGCGAATGGGATCAATGCATCGCAATACTTATGTTTGTTCACCCTTGGTTCTCGATCAAACGTTTGCTCTGAAGAATTTTACGGGCGTGCATTTGGCCGGACAAATCACGGGTTGCGAAGGCTATGTCGAGTCAGCCGCTATTGGTCTTATGGTGGGGCTCATTCTTGCAGCGCAGATGCAATCACGTGATTTTTCATTACCACCAGCGTCAACGGCATTGGGTGCGCTTGTGCACCACATTTTAGGGGGTGATCCTGAGAACTACCAACCCATGAATGTTAATTTCGGATTGTTTACAGACATTCCTGAGCGTGCCAGAAAAAAAATAGATCGCAAAGTTGATTTGATCAAACGTGCGAGTGCTGATTTTCGTTCCTGGTTTTATCGATCGATTTGACAAACGCGCAAAATCCTCTTTGCTTGTTTACTAAAATCAATTAAAACTCCGTCATGAAACGATTTTTTCTTTCTTCCTTTGTGCTTTTGAATTGTTTCTTATTCTCTTCTTCTCCAGCTTTTGCCATTGATTCCCAATTAATGCATTTGAATTTTCCAGGCAGCCGATTTTTTAGTCTGCTCGAATCAAAACCCAAACCGATGGATACACTTACGCTGGGTCTGGACTTGAGCTATGCCGTCAATCCGCTTGAGTTTGGCAATTCAAATGGGAATGTTCCCAGTGGCGACATCGTTGGCAGTTTGGCGACTTTCGATTTTGGCGCGAGCTATAGTTTTTCAGATCAATTCGCGCTGGCTCTGAATTTGCCGATGCACATCAGTGGCAATATCGCCAGTCTGGTCAATACGACGAGCAGTACCAATATCAATTTGGGCGATATTCAATTGATGGGGCTTTTCAACTTTTTGGATCGCGAGCAAACGCGTTCTGGCTTGAGCGTGTCTGTGTCGCCTTTTATGGGTTTTCCAACTGGAGATAGCGGCGATTTTTTAGGGAACTCGTCTATTACAGCTGGAGTGATTGGGGTTGTGGATGGTGAGTGGGCGGGGCATTTTTTGGCTTTGAATCTTGGTTTTCGTTTTCGTGAGCCTGAGCAATTGCTCAATCTGAGTATTGGGCAAGAGTTGCTTTATGGTTTGGGCTATTCCCATGTTTTGTCCGAAGAGGCCGGTTTTTCGGGTTTTGTGGAAGTCAATGGTTCAACTGTTTTGGCACGCGCTTTCTCAGAGGAAATTAGCTCTCCAGTGGAGAGTAAGATTGGTTTAACAAAATCTTTTCTGGAAGATGAATCTTTAAAAGTCACAGCCGGTGGGGGCTTGGGTTTTGGTAGCGGTTATGGGGCACCCGATTTTCGCGCGGCCATTAAAGTGGCCTATGATCACTTTTTACCCAGAGCCAAAAAAGAAGTTGTGATTAGAGAGGTTGTTGTTGAAAAGCCTGTGCGCATCCAAAAAATTGAAAAGCGTTTGGAAGAATTGACTATTTATTATCCCACAGATGGTTTTCAGGTTGATCCTTTCTATGATCAAAAAATTGCGGGGATCGCTTTTCTGCTCAAAGACAATTCGGACCTTGGGCCACTCTACATTGCCTCTCACACCGACGATGTTGGGAAAGATGGCTATAATCAGGGCTTATCTGAACGGCGGGCCAAGCAAGCACTCAATTCAATTCTTAAACATGGGATTGACGATAAACGTGTGATCAGTCTTGGTGTTGGCGAAACAGATCATATTGCTTCTAATGATACCGAGCAAAATCGTGCACTCAACCGGCGTACACTCTTCACCTTCGAAAAGCCCAAACAGTTGCGTGAAAATGGCGAAGCTGTTTCTCCGTATTGGCTTAAACCCGTGCCGGTTGTGGGCGGTAAAGTTAATGATAGCTTTACGGAAACACTTAAGCAGAAAGAACGGGAAAAAAATGTTGAAGTTCCTCCTGCGCCTGCAAAGAAAACGATCATTCGCAAAGAACAAGGGGAAGATACCTCGCTGTATGATTCCTTAGAGACGGAAAAAGACAATTCTAAAGCTTTCAAGAGCCAGAAAAAAGACTCTCTTAAGGAAGGTGATTTACAGGCGCCTGCGCCTCAAAAGAAAGCTAAAGGGACTTTATTTATTGATGGGTAACACTTGAAGATCGAAATTATCACGATTGGCGATGAAATCCTTTCAGGCGATATTATCGATACCAATAAATCCTGGCTGTCAGAGCAATGCTGGAAACTTGGATTTTCAGTCAGCTATCACACGGGCATTCGCGATGACGAAGGGGATATTCAACTGGCCTTAACCCAGGCGGCTACTCGCTCCGACATCATCTTGTGCACGGGGGGGCTGGGTCCCACAGCTGATGATTTTACCATCGAAATTGCCGCCAAAACATTTGGTCAACCCCGCATTCTGGATGAGTCGACTATTCAATATTTGGAAAAATGGTATGCCAAACGTGGCCGCGTGATGAGTGAGAATAACCGCAAGCAAGCTCTTGTGCCGCAGGGATGTCGTGTTTTGACAAATCGCTGGGGAACGGCACCGGGTTGCCAGGTGGAGTTTCGGGGGAAAACGTTTTTCTTCATGCCGGGTGTTCCAGGCGAAATGAAGGGAATTTTTGGCGAATCGATTTTGCCCTTCCTGCGGACACGCTGTGAGGGCGGGCTTAACTTTGCGAGTGTGACTCTCAAAACTTTTGGCTGTCCTGAGAGTGATTTGGATCGCAAGCTGAGTGATCTCTATGAGGACCGCCTTAATATCCAAGGCGTGCGTGTTGGCTTTCGTGCCCGAATGCCAGAAGTTTATATTAAACTTTCGGCGTGGGCAGAAACTGCGGATGTAGCCAAAGCGAATGTGGCGTGTGTGAGAGCTCTGGTTGAAAGTCGTGTTGGTGAATTTGTTTATACCGATGACGATCGTAGCTTGGCACAAGTTTTGGTGGAAGCCGCGATTCAAAAAAATAAAACTTTCGCAATTGCTGAGTCCTGCACGGGGGGGCTGATTGCCAGTCGCATCACCGATGTACCTGGTGCAAGTCAGGTTTTCCTGGGCGGCGTGACGAGTTATGCCGATGCAGTAAAAATCTCTATTCTTGGTGTTGATACCCAGACTTTGCAGCAGCATGGTGCTGTGAGTGAAGCTTGTGCCTTAGAGATGGTGAGAGGCATTTACAAGCTGACGGGCGCTGATTTTTGTGCCTCGATTACAGGCATAGCGGGTCCCAGTGGTGGCTCAGATGATAAACCTGTCGGTACTGTTTTTTTGGCTTATCTTATGAATGGCGCCGAATCTGTCGAAAAGCATTTCTTTCCCTTTCGGCGTGAGATGTTCAAAAACATTGTGTCATCCCTTGTGCTCAGAAAATTCTGGCAGGCTTGTCGCTAAGTATTTTTTAGACTCTATTTTCTTCTGATTTTATTTATGATGAAGTCGACTTCTGGAATTTTAAGCAACAAACCCATACCCAGGTAAACAGGCAGGGCCACAAAGATAGGTAAGAAAACGACAAATAGCTGTCCCAATATTTTACTAGGGACAAGCAGTTTTTGTGCCCATACAAAACTGCCCCAAACGGCCAAGCCCATGGCCAGGCTGGCGAGCAGGCATTTGCCAAGCTGGGACCAGAGTTCCTGGTTCCAGATGCCAGGCATTTTTTTCTTTTCAAAATAGATGGCCAGCAAGATGAAGTTGAGCGTCGCCACACACGAAGTGCTGAGAGCGAGTCCCCAATGGCCAAAACCCATGATGACCATGAGCCCATAATTGAGCGCGGTATTCGTCATGATGGAAAACAGAGAAATTGTCATCGGTGTTTTAGTGTCGTGAAAAGCCAGAAAAGCCGGTTGGTAAATTTTGATGAGTGAATAGCCCACGATGCCAGCTGAGAAAGCTTGCAGGGCAATGGCTGTCTGTGCCGTGTCGATGGCGTGAAAACGGCCATGCTCATAGATGAGGCTGACAATTGGTGTTGCCAGGAGAATCAAGCCGACCATGGAAGGGATGCTGAAGAAGAGACTCATTTGCAGGGACGAACGCATGGTTTTTTGAAAATCGTCCTTTTTATCCTGAATGATCATTTTAGCTAACGCCGGTGCTGAAGCCGTGGCAATCGCCACACCAAATAGTCCTAAGGGAAACTGCATGAAGCGAAAGGCGTAATTCATGTATGAGATAGAGCCATCGGCTAGGTAGCTGGCAAAAACTGTGTTGATCATGACATTGATTTGGACACCGGCTCCGCCAATGATGGCTGGCAAGGTTAGGGCCAGAATTTTGAGAAAATCGGCATTTTTAAAATCGAAGCGCAGTCTGGGCCGGTAACCAAGTTTATAGAGAGCCGGTAATTGAACCAGCCATTGGACAAACCCACCTAGCAAAGTTCCAAGAGCCATGCCGGTCATGGCTTGTGATAGCGTTGATGGATTTGGGATGGCTGCTGCGGGCGGCAGTCCACGTAATTTGTTAAAAATAGATGAAATATAATCGGGCGCCATCCAATAGGCGAACAGGAGTCCCATGCCAATGGAGGTGATGTTAAAAAGTGTGGAGGCTGATTGCGGAAGGAAAAAACGATTTTTGGCATTGAGCATACCCATGAGGAGGGCCGCTAGCGCGACAAAGAGAATGAAAGGAAACAGGATGCGATTGAGTTGGACTGTGAGGTGGTATTTTTCGCCCGTGAAGCCATTAGCAATAAGGCTGACAATGAACGGTGAGAAGACGATGCCGAGAATGACGAGCAAGCCAAGCAAGAGGATGAGAAATGTGGAGACCGTGTTGGCGATGTCATAGGCGTCGCGCTCTTTGCCCTGAGCATTTTTTTGCGAAAAAATGGTGATGAAGGATTGTGAGAGGGCGCCTTCAGCAAATAAGTCTCTGAGTAAGTTGGGAATACGAAAAGCGGCAATATAGGCATCTAAGGCAAAGCTGGCGCCAAAGAAGATGGCAAAAATCTGTTCACGAACGAGACCAAAAATTCGACTGCCCAGAATAGCGATCGTCGCGACGAGAGCATTTTTACGGATGGAGACCCTCGCTTTGCGGCTTTCATTTGGCATTGAGAAAGCTATACACAGGCCATATGAAAAGCCAAAATGGTTTCATCATTTTCTGGTGTTAAATTTAAAAACTTAACAATGACTCTCTAATTGCGTTCATTTTTTTTACACATTTTCTGCCAGTTTTTCCCTCGCTCATATTTTTGAAAAGAAATCATGTAGTTAAAAAGTCAGAACTTGGCATCGCTTTTGCTCTTAAGGGGTTATTGGAGGTTTCTTATGCGCAGATTTTTAACAATGAAGATGACTTTGCTTATCACGCTTTGGGCGTTACCTGTCCCGGCTGCTGACTTCGCTTTTGGGGATATTCGTGAATTTAATAACGAAGCTGATTTGATTTTTAAAGGTGAGGTGATGGCTATTGAGTACGCCAATGTTTTCGAATCCTCTTTGAGAGGTCAGCTTAGTCCGCATACATTTGTGACCTTTGCCATCCAGCGTGTCTTCAAAGGCGCCGTGCAAAGTCATCAGGTGACGCTGCGTTTTCTGGGTGGGCTGAATGAAGAGAGCGGTGAGGTTTTGAATGTTTCTATTATGCCACAATTTGATATTGGCGATACGGACATTCTTTTTGTGCGGGATGATCCTGAGTCCATTTGTCCTTTAGTGCAGTGCCGTAAAAGTCGCTTACGCGTCATCGCAGAAAAAATTTACAACGAGGAAGGCTTTGCCGTTCGAGTCGATGAGGAGAATCATTTTTCTTATGGCAGCTTTGTGCCCAGTGATGAAGTCCTGACGCATAACATTGGCGAGCATGTTTATGAACGGGTGTCTGATCAACCGGGTCTGTTTGATAGCGATTCTTTAGATGTCACACCTCTTGGTATTTATGCACAGCTTGCACCCATCACGCGTGTGCTGTCTCAAAACCATCAATTTAAAAAACAGCAGGATCAGACCGCCTACGAAGACTTTGCCGAGTTTTTAGATAAATTGATCACTAAGGAGATTTTATGAAGACTTTTTTCCCCTTCATTTTACTTTGCTTGTTCACCCATTCTGCTTTCGCCTACAATCTTGTCAAAGTGGATGGTAAGCTCTTCCGTTGGTGTGACGGTTTTCCGACTTTGAATATCGATACCAAAACGTTTCCCGATGGCAGTTCCATGCAAGCTTCCCTTGTAGATGCAATCGAGGAATGGAATCAAAATCCGACAGAGTTCCAATTCGGAGTCGATTTTAATGCAACAGGTGCTTTTGATAATGAAGATGAAGTCGTCGAATTGATGATGGTAAAAGCCACTGATAAAGGTTTGAGTGGTGCTCCAGCGATTGCCTTGTGGTTTTCTTTTGACGAATGCTTGGCTGATTCCGATTTGCTTTTTAGTCAGGGTGTTAACTGGACGACATCCATTCAGACAAAAGATCTCAACGAGTATACCGTTGGCGGTGGGCGCAGTTTTCAAGCCACTGCCATGCATGAGCTTGGGCATGTTGTGGGGATGCATCACGAAAATGAAGTTTTCAGCATCATGGGTGTTGACTGGAAGCATCTCTCCACCAATGGGGATAGTGCACGGGCCTTTGTTGGTGGTGATGGCAAAGAGGGGGCTCGAAAGCTCTATGACTTTGCCAGTGAGGGTAGTGATGCAGAGCTCAGCAACTGGACAATTTCAAATTATAAGTTTTTGGGGAAATACACAAAGCAACCGGAATATGGCGATGCGACTCGCACTGAGGTTTTCAATTCCCTCACGGGGGCTATTTTGGATAGCGTTGTGTATGATCCTGTGACTTTGCTCTCGTCTGCTGGTGATGCCACAAAAACACAGGTGCCTTTTTACAAAGTTTATCCGGGACAAGTGGTGGATGCAGAATTCACCTTTTCTTCTGCGGCCTACACTCACAAAACGACAGTCGATGTCATCGGTGTTTTTTCCAAAAATAATCAGATAACTTCGCAGGACGAAAAACTCATGAGCACAGACTTATATTGTAGTCTGTCAGGTTGTGTGAATACGTTTCCTCTCGAAATGACTGTCCCCTTTACCGCCAAGCCCAACACAGTCGCTTTTTTGGGGGCCATTGTGAATCCGCAAGGGTCAGAGCAAGAAATTTTGGAATACACAAAAAATGACAATGCGACTTATGTCCCTGTAGAAATTCAAGCGCCACCCGTTGCGGTGGTATTTTCGGTTCAGCAACCTGTTTTGGGCAGTGTGCAAAAATTAGATCATTTAGATTCTCTTACTGTCATCAAGGATCAACTCAACGATGTTCAGGCCGAAATCAAACTCGACCCAAAAGCGGGAGACGGTCCCTGGCATGTCGATTGGATTTATTATGATGCCAAAGAGCAGGATTTTGTGCACACTTACAATTACTGGCCGGTCGATGAACCGATGATTTTTTCTCTCAAAAATTTGATGCCGCAGAATGGCGAGAAAAATCTGATTTCGCTTAGGCTGCACAATGAAACCCAATCCTTTGGTGCTGGATTCTCTCTTGCTGGCGTTGCTTTTCCCAGTGCTTCCAAGAAACCTTCGTTAGCCCTACTTCTTACGCAAACGCCCAGTGATGGAGCACTTAAGTCGCTGGAGACAAACTCCAAACAGGCTAAGGTGGCTTTTACGCTAAAAGCCAATGTGGGTGGTTTGGTAACGGATGCTGCTGGCTTTAAAGAAAGCTGTCAGGTGGAGTTTGTGGTGAGTCAATTCAATAATCCCAAACAAATTGTTTTGAAGCAACTGAGCGCAAAGGCGGCTTTGGGGATGCCAGTGAGTGTTGCGTTTGAGCAGTGGCTCGATTTGGGTTTGTATACTTGGAAGGCGCGTACAGTTTGCGAAAAATCACAAAGTGCCTATGTCCAATTTAGTGGAGCAAACTTGCATGTCAGCCAACCGCTCGATACCCGTTCCTCGACACTCAATCGCGCACCCAAGCTCAGAATAAAAGAGACAGCCACCCATCCGGTCAAACAAGAGGTTCAGTCCAATTTTGACTTATTTTTTTGTCAGTTCACTAATCAAAAAAGTCGCATGATGGGTCGCTGTGACTGAACGGTAAATATTTTTGATTTTGCCATCTTTGCCAATGACGATTGTATCGCGATCGGCCAACCAAATGCCGCCAACACCGTAGGCTTCGGCAATGGCTTTCTGGTTGCTCGTTAAAAGAGGGAAAGGGAGGGTTTCTTTATTTTTGAAGGCTTTGTGGGATTCAGCATCATCAAAGCTGATACCTAAAACAACGGCCCCGAGTTTGGTCAATTCTGCATAATGGTCGCGAAAGCTTTGGGCTTCTTGGGTGCAGCCTGGGGTGCCATCTTTTGGATAAAAATAAAGGATGACAGTTTTACCTTTGAATTGCGAGAGCGTGACAGGCAAGCCCAACTCGTCGGTGCTGGAGAAGGCAGGGGCCGTTTGCCCGATAGCTAGGTCCGCATGGGCGACGCTCCAGGGAGCTATCCAGAAAAATCCACAGAGCAAACTCGTCAGCCTAAATTTTAATTTCATAGAAATACAGTAGTCTTCATTTTATTCTCAAACAAGTTATCATTAATGTTTCACAAACGACTTTTTGCTTCGTCGAGGTTCCTTCAAAATATTTATCAATAAATCCTTTATTGGTTTCTCCATTTGATCTATAAGGCGTCTCCCTATGGATAGAGATATTTTACAACGTTTACGCCCTCAGTATTTAAGGCTTCCACGCTCACGCCGGGAAAAACTCATGTGCGCCATGATTCGCATTAACTACGGGACATCCTGGCCAGGTGATGAAGAAGTCACCCGCTTCTTTTTGCCCACGTCACTACGCGATCGCCTGCATCTCAATGGTTTGACGAGTATCATCGAAGCGCTGTGTCCCATCTCAGATGAACCCACACTCGTTGGATTTGTGGCAGAGGCTGACGACAGCGAGCTTTCTCCAGGCAATCAGGCTTATCGTGAAGATGTAAAAGTTGCTTTACAGGTCCTTGATAAAGCAAAATTCCATTAATGTCAGATTCCTCAGAGCTTCTTTCCGGTGAACCGATAGATTTCCAGTTGCAGGATTATCGATCAGGCCGGATTCGATTTGTTTTATTTATTACGCTGCTGATTTTTTTTGGTGAACTTGTTGGTGGTTGGCTGACCGGCTCAATGGCCTTAACGGCCGATGCTTGGCACATGCTCACGCATGCGATGTCTTTTGCCATTAATTTAATTGGCTATGCACTTGTTAAGAGATTCTCCGGTGATCCCAGACTCCCACAAGGTGTTCACAAAATTAATTCACTAGCGGGCTACACGAGTGCTTTCATTCTCGCGATGGTTGCCTTTTGGATTGGCTATGAATCATTTCTCCATCTCTTGACTCCTGCACCGATTGATTACCGCAAGGCTCTCATCGTGTCAGTTTTGGGGTTGGTTGTTAACCTGATTTGTGCATGGATTTTATCGCGCGAACCACAACGACATGCTGCTCATGACCATGCCCACCATTCGCATGAGCCTGATCACAATTATCGCTCAGCCATCTTGCATGTTGCGGCTGATGCTTTTACCAGTTTGCTGGCCATTTTTGCTTTGAGTGCCGGTTTACTGTGGGGTTGGCAGTTTTTCGATGCTGTTATTGGTCTTTTTGGCGCGACAGTTATTCTTATTTGGTCTTACGGTTTACTCAAGGGTTCTGTTTTGGAGCTTTTGGGCTATGTGAAGCCGCGCGCCACCTCTGACCCAAAAAATCGTCAGGCCAATCCAAAATAAATCACACAGAACAAGCAACCACTCACCCAGATAAATCGTGATGCCGAGTGTGAAGGCAAAGATTCCGTAATAAAGACCAAGACTCAAGAAGGCATTCAGTCCAGTCCATTTAAGCACTTTGGGAAATTTGAGTAGGAAAATTCCGGTGCCGCAGATGGCCAAACTCGTCACATACCAACCCACAAAATTGGCAAAGGTCACATCGAAGTAAAATCCCGGATTTGGATAAAAATAAATTTTGCCCAAAAACCAGCGCTCACCCATGTGGGCCAGTGGGTCGGTGACGACATCGAGTAGCGTGACGAAGAGAGCTGCGAGCAGCCAAAGCTTAAGATAGCCACGAGGTTTATTGATGCCTGTTTTGCCACCGATAGCTGTCCAGGCGGCGCAAAGTCCCGCAAAATTCATGAAGACATAGGACACCGAATCCCAAACCGGGACGCCGTGGTTGATCCATTCACCTCTGAGGGCCTCATAGCGGTAAACATACCAGCCGTAGGGGATGCCATAATTGATGGAAAGATATTCGCTCAGGAAGGCCAGGTCATAACCGAGTAGCAGAAACATCAGCGTCCAAAAACCACCGGTGCAGCGCCAGGCGATGACGAGATAGGCGATTAAAAAGGCTGCGACGTAGGGCCGTTTGATGAGGGTGGTCAGTAAAATAGCGGAGAAGTCTTCCATTGTTTGACGAATAATCGGCTTGAAGAAATGGCACAAGCACTCACTTTTTCTTTGCGCGAGGCGTGAAGATCATCATAGTCGACGAATCAGAGGATTTAACTTTTTAGATGAGGAAGCCAAATGAGCCAAATATTAGTTGGAATCATCATGGGATCAGATAGTGATTGGGATATCATGAAGCAGGCTGCCATGGCGCTCAAAGATCTGGGCATTGGCTATGAAGCGCGAGTGCTTTCTGCGCACCGCACGCCCGATGAAGCTTTGGCTTACGCTGAAGCGGCAAAAGGTCGCGGAATTCAATGTTTGATTGCAGGGGCAGGCGGGGCCGCTCACTTGGCGGGTGTGCTGGCCGCCAAAACAACGCTGCCGGTTTTGGCCGTTCCGATTCCATCAAAATATTTAAAAGGTTTAGATTCACTCTTGGCGATGGTACAAATGCCAAAAGGGATTCCGGTGGCCACGTTTGCCATTGGTGAAGCGGGCGCTGGAAATGCCGGTCTATTCGCGGCGTCCATGAT
>Ga0209824_10001338_pt1 | contig 14018 bp, 14 predicted proteins | sample VDWuncwatermetaG_FD_184124 | JGI IMG/M metagenome (GOLD analysis project Ga0209824, IMG submission 184124) | Wastewater microbial communities from Netherlands to study Microbial Dark Matter (Phase II) - VDW unchlorinated drinking water (SPAdes)... ... | reverse complement strand
TGATCTCCCCGGCCGCGGAAGCCATATCCACCTCATCGCGATCTGCGGAGTAGGGATGGCCTCGCTTGCCGGCCTGCTCCAATCTCAGGATTATCGGGTGACGGGGTCAGACCAAAATGTCTACCCTCCGATGAGCACCTATCTTGAAAGGTTGGGAATTCAGGTGCTTTCAGGCTTCACAGAAGAACACCTCCGGGAGCGTCCTCAAATGGTTGTGATCGGCAATGCGGTTGCGCGCAACAATCCCGAGGTGGAGGCGGTGCTTCGTCTGGAGATTCCATATATCTCATTTCCTCAAGCATTGGGAAAGTTCTTGATCGGTTCAAAAAGGTCCGTCGTGGTCGCGGGCACACACGGAAAAACCACCACAAGCGCTCTTATGGCTTGGGTCTTGAAGGGGGCGGGTTGGAATCCGAGTTTTTTTGTCGGCGGTATTCCACTCGACCTGGATAGCGGATTCAACCAGGGAACGGGGGATTGGGCGGTCCTGGAAGGAGATGAGTATGACAGCGCCTTCTTCGATAAAGGGCCGAAGTTTCTGCACTATAAGCCCGAGAAGGTAATCTTGACGAGCCTGGAATTCGACCATGCCGACATTTACCGCGATCTGGAGCATCTGAAGGGCGCGTTCCGACATCTCATAGAAATCATTCCTCCCGCTGGGACCCTCTTGGCCTGCAACGAATACGAAGCGGCAAGAGAGGTTGCCCTTTCCGCCGGCTGTCCGGTGCTCTTCTACGGCAACGGGGAGCCGGGGGATTGGCAGGCGCGGAATATCCGCGCGCGGGCGGGTTGCAGCCTGTTTGAACCGTTCTATAAGGGAAGTCCCGAAGGGGTCGTGGAGATCTCGCTCATAGGACGGCACAACGTGAACAATGCCCTGGCTGTCTATGCCACGGCCAGAGAGTTGGGGATAGATCAAACGACCTTGAAAGACGCGCTGGCAGCCTTTTCCGGAGTCAAGCGCAGGCAGGAAGTAAAAGGGGAGGTTGGAGGAGTAACGGTTATCGATGACTTCGCCCATCATCCTACTGCGATAAAGGAAACGATCGAGGCGGTGCGGGCGGCCTACCCGGGGCGCAGGCTCTGGGCCATATTCGAGCCCAGGAGCAACACCAGCAGGAGGCGGATTTTCGCGCGCGAATTCCCACAGGCTCTGTCGAGCGCGGACCGGGTGGTTGTGGCGGGGCTCTATCAGCCCGAGAAGATCCCGGAAAAGGACCGGCTCCCAGCCGAGGAGGTGGTGCGAGAAATCAACCGGATCTCCGGTGATGGTCGCGCTGCGCTTATTGAGAAGACCAACGAGATTCCCGCCTATGTGACTGCAAGCGCCGAATCCGGCGATGTCATCCTGGTCATGTCCAACGGCGGCTTTGACGGGGTGCAGGAGAAAATTTTGTCGGCTCTTAAAGGTATCCCGAGGTAAGTCCAGAATAGATGCGCACGTTCAATACTCACTCCAGGCGACGTCTCTCCCTGCTTTTAATACAGCGCTTTCAGAAAGCCCTCTTTTTCCAGCTCGTCGATTAAACTCATATCCACGAATCGTCTCGGATCCGCCGTCTTCGCTGCCGGGATTTTTTCCAGCCCATCCAGAATCGTCTTGACACCTTCCAAGGGGGTGCGCGGAATCTTCAGCATATTCCTCGCTTGCAAAGCATAGGCATCTTTGACTTCATCTCGATTCTTCATCCTCGTCCATTTTTGGACAACCCTAATGCTGAACTCCTCATCATCGAGGTACTTCTTGATCCCTTCCAAGTACGCTTTCATGAAGCGTTTAGCGATATCCCTGCGCTGATCAATAAAGCGTTTTGTGCTGACCACGGCCCCTGTGATGTAGGTCCTATTGATCCTGGTCAGGTCAAAAAGCTCGACGAAACCCAGATTCTTCGCCCTAAAGTTGCTCGGAATCGAGATGGCCGCCGCATCGATCACTTCGTTGACCAGACCATTAACCAGCAGTCCCATTTCGTTAAGCTGAACCAGGGTGACGTCCGTCAGGGGGTCCAGGCCCCACATCTTCAGCAAGGCTCTTGTCAGGGCATCCGGCGTGCTTCCAAACCTCGTGATCCCGACTCTCTTCCCTTTGAGATCCTGTGGGGTCTTGATCTTCGGATTGGCGACGAAGCTATAGAGAGGTTTGTCGAGAATGGAGGCGATAAATACGGTATCCGCGCCATTTAAGTTGGCAGTCACGCACGCATCCGTGAGCGACTGCCCGATGGACACCTCGCCTGCCAACAAAGCCTGCATGGCCGTGATGCTGCTGGCATGGATAAGCTGGACATCCAAACCATTTTTTTTGAACAAGCCGGCGTCGTGAGCGATCCAGGGAATAGCCTGATTGACGGTGATCGCGCTATAGGGGAACCAGGACCTCTTTGGTGGGCGCTTTAGGCGGCTCCGCCTTTTGTAAAGTCGCCCCACTGCCAGTGCTTTTAAATAGGAAAAGCAGCGTAGCGAGAAAAATAGGGAAAATTTGAGCACTACTCCTCCCTAATCTTCTCATACCCGGCCCCTCCCGCTTCTCTAGCACCCTGTAAGATTCAAGATTTAGGCATCTCTCCAATCACTTCTTTTTGTAGAGGCCGTCGATGTAGCCGCTCTGGTCCAGCTCCTTGATAAAACTAAAGTCCACAAACTGCTCCGGCTTCGCCGTCTTCGCCCGCGGGTCCCTCTCGCCTACATCCTCAAGGACTGTCTTTAGCCCTTCGAGTGTCGGATACTGTTTCTTCGGAAGCAGCGCCTCGGTAAGGATATTGTCTCGACTCTTTTCCAGGATATCACGCTCTACACCGCCCCCCATGTACTTTCCCAAGGCCTTAACGGTTGCCTCCTTGTCCGTCCAAATCCGGTGCACGGCTTCAACATGGGACTTGACGTACCTCCGGACTACGTCCTGGTGTTCTCTTATGAATCTCTTCGTGGTCGCCGCGCCGGTGTGCTGGAAGACAAGGCCCATTTGGGCGACATCGGCAACAACGGCTAACCCCCGTCTCTCCGCGAGGAAACTGGAGGGTGGATTGATCACAGCGGCGCTTACCTTCCCCGTCAAAGCCGCATCCAGGCGAGCCGGCCCGCTGCCGACTTGGACAATCGTCACGTCTTTTCCCGGGGTTAAGCCGATTTTTTTGAGGGCAAATCGGGCGATCGAATCTGTGGCAGAGCCGAAACGGCTGATGGCCACCGTGCCGCCTTTGAGCTGCTCCGCTGTTTTAAGGCCCGGCTTGCCCATCAGCACATAATTCAGCGAAGTCATGCCTGCGGCAATAAATACCGCATCGGAGCCTGCCAAGACGCTATTGATGAGGCCCGGTCCAGAGACCTGGGTGATCGGCACGTCCCCCGAGACGAGGGCCAGGATGGACGTGGTTCCGCCGGTAAAGAAAATTAGATCGACGTTGAGTCCGTTTCTGCTAAAAATCCCCGCCTCTTTGGCGACCCAGGCAGGCAGCTGGTCGGCGCTGATGGCGCTGTAGCCGACATTCAACTGGGTCAATTGGGCCTGTGCAACGGAATACCAGCACAGTAAAACGAGCGAGAAAATCGCTGACGTGACGCGTCGTAGCCTCATATGCGGACCTCCTTCTTTTCGGCAAGGCTACCGGCTTCAGCCAACCTTGTCAATGTTTATTGGAGGAGACCGGGACGGTTTTGGAGATTGACGCCTATCCGGATCGATTGGATCTTAAAGACGAACACGTTCGCAAGGCCGTGCAGGCGGGAGTAAAGCTGGTTATCGACTCTGACGCTCACAGCATCAATCACATGCGGTTTTTGGAGTTCGGCGTGGCCTAGACGAGGCTGGGCGGAGAAGAAAGATGTGATTAACACCCGCCCGCTCGGGGAGTTTCTGAAATGCCTCAAGGGTGCTTGACGATGGCCTCTGAAGCGTCGCACTCGTACCGCTGGATCAGGTTAACGCCAAGGCTAACCAGTCGGGCGTTTCTCAGCCCGATCTGTGTTAAGCCGTTGGTTAGAAAAGTTTAAAAAGTACATAACTGTTGAAAGTAACAAAATGATGTACTATTCTACAAGTCTATTACTGGAAGGAGGGAGATAAAGATGTCCAAGTACGACACCTATGCCGCTATTACCAAGGCGAACCGCTTAGCCTACGAGGAATCTTACGGGCCGTCCCAACCGAGCAAGTCGTCGAGCAAGGAAGTGTCGGCTAAGCAGACCGAAAAGGCATCAACGACCCGGCCACCGGGGCGCAGCAAGTCCGAGTCCTAGAAAGTTGTACTCTCCCGACGATGCAGAGCGCTTCGTCCGCCTACGACGGCGCCGCGAAGACAATTACCGCACCGCTTGGCGTCGCGACTACGGTCGGGTAATACATTCTCCTGCGTTTCGTCGGCTCCAGGGCAAGACCCAGCTGTTTCCGGGCATTGAATCCGACTTCTTTCGGAATCGCCTCACCCACTCTCTAGAAGCCGCCCAAATCGCCAAGGCTATCGCCACTCGGCTGAACAGCACCGAGAAATTTCTGCAAGACCCCAAGAACAAGATTGAACCCGACATAGCTGAAATAGCGGCTCTGTGCCACGACTTGGGCCATCCACCGTTCGGGCACAACGGAGAAAAGGCCTTAGATGAATGCATGAAGAAGTACGGGGGCTTTGAGGGGAATGCACAGACTCTTCGCATTCTGGTGAGGCTGGAGAAGCGTGAGAATATTTCTGAGCACCCGACCGGCATAGATGATTCGGGACGTGACTTGCGCTGCGGTCTGAATCTCACGGCTCGCGTCTTGGCCTCTGTGCTGAAGTACGACAATGAGATCCCATTCGAACGCAAGCCGTGCGACGCCCTCGAAAAAGGCTATTACCAATCAGAACGGGATGTAGTTCAGTGGGTCAAGCAGCAGGTCGTAGCGCGATTGGATTTCGGCGGCAAGTTCAAGACCGTCGAGTGTCAGATCATGGATATTGCGGACGACATTGCATATTCGACCTACGATCTGGAAGACGCACTGAAGGCGAAGTTCTTTCTTCCGCTCGACGCAATTGCGGCCAGCCAGGAAATCCTTGAAGAAGTAAGCCAGGAGGTCTCCAAACCGGGCGCGCTAGGTGTCCGATTCACACAACACCAAGTGAAGGAGGTTTTGAATGGCATCTTTGGTGGAGTCGCTAGGCTTCCACCAGGTAAAAAGCTAGCAGCTAGGCGCGACCTTGCAGCTGCCAACGTAGCCTATAGAACCTCGTTGCGGCTGGCCAACGACGGCCATTTAAGGGTTGAATTCAGCTCTGAGTTGGTCAGAAAGTTCATCAACGCTGTAAGATTGAAACCGAACGCCGATGCTCCAGCGCTCTCTCAGGTCTATCTGGTTCCAGGGGCGCGCATGAGGGTAGAAGTTTTGAAGCGATTCAATTTCATTTCGCTTATCATGTCACCGCGACTCAAAGTGGCGGAGTTTCGCGGTGGCGATATTGTGAAGACGATCTTTGAAGCGCTGGCAGACCAGAGCAATGATGGTCATCGTCTCCTTCCTGATGATTTCCGGATGGTTTTTGAACGAGTTGAGCAACATCAACGACGACGAGTCATATGCGACTTCATCGCTGGCATGACGGATCGCTACGCCCTTGAGTTCTATGGCCGGCTGAAGTCCGAGAATCCACAGACGATCTTCAAGCCCCTCTGAGCCCCGCAACACCGATTTCAAATTAGGACACTACCGAAATTTTCTAACTAATAAGTATACTGCCGTAACTCCGGCCGTATATTAAGTTTCCCTTTCCCAATCCAGTAAAAGCAAAACTACAAGGAATATCGTCCAGTTACCGAGAGTTTGTCAATGATATTATTTCCTGCAAACACCGCCGCGCTGCAGACTTACCGCTGAATCATATTCACCAGCCCGAGGCTGATCCAGGGCACGTAGGTTACCAGGAGGGTAACGAGCGCCAACACGAGGGTAAAAAATTATTCTACCATGAAAACCTCCCAGAAAGGTATCCGCGTATCGCGCAATTTATTATGTAACCCGGCTTATATTCCTAACAGATAGTAAGGGAGGGTTACATTATGAGTCAAATGCCGAGCCAGCGAAGGGCGAGATGATTCCGCCGCGGGTCACCTGCGTGGCGGTCCACGGCCTCATGCGCGATATTTAATCCACGTCCGCCCGGAAGGCCGCTCAGCTCCTGCTGTATCTTGTCCCAGGAGAACTCAGCCCTGGTCCGATCGTAGTCCAGGAGGTTCGGGACGATCTTCCAACCGCCTTTCGGCTTAGTTATCGGTTTCCAGGCCATCGCTTACTCCTCACCACACGCATCCTGGATGTTGCTCTCCCCGCATGACGACGAATGATGAATTTGGGCAGCAAGTAACATGCCACTTTCCTCGGCCCTCTTTCTCGCTGCTGTTCTTTATAGTTGTCTCTAACTGAATGATCTCTTGCTTGGCAGATGTGCAAAAAAACGAGAGGCTCTTTTCTCACTTCTGCAACTAGGCTCTCCAAATATGACGAAAATGTATACTGGTAACGAGGTATCTATCAGAAAAAATCTGACTCTCCGTTTCTTCAGTCGAGAGGAGTCCGGCTATATTGCAGCCGTTACTTCGATCTCGACTAGCTTTCCTTCCGCAGAGTAGCCGTCCACGAAGACATATTCCGTCCGGGGAATATTAGCCTTGACCGTTTTCTGGAAGAGCTCCTTGAGGATTTCCAGCTTCTGGCTTCGGTGGAGGAAAAAGGAGACCTTGACCGCTTTGTCCCAGGAGCTCCCGGCATCAGTGAGGGAAGCCGCGATGCGAGGAAGAATGTCGGCTGATTGATCGGGAAGGGCTGGAAGGACAGCGGTGACGCCGGAGAGGAAAACAACGGAGTCATAAATGAGGTAGCGCAGGGGAACGATAGGCGGCTCATATTCTTTAAGTGTTTTCTCCAGCCCTGGCCGGGAAGGCTTCATGGCGAGCAGATCCAGGGCTACACGGGCGTTAGAGTCGAAATGGGACGGGGAGATATAACTGGAACTCGCCGACCTCGCCTTGCCTGAGAGGATCTTAACCCTCTCGTCGCTGCCGAGGTTTCGGCTTTCCCTGTCTCTTCCCCAAAGCCGGGTGCGGACTGTGTTCTCTAAGGAGAGGCCTATTCCCCGCAGCTCCTGATCGAAGAAACGGAATATCTCCCTCGCCTCCTGCGCGGCCGTGGATCCGGCCTTGCCCTCGCAGGAGAGGGCGACGAACTCTCTTCCCAGCCACTGGAATATTTTTTTTCGCATAGAAGCATCCTCTTCTCCTGAGATTCAAGACCCCATTTCTCCTTGGCGTTATTCAATGCCAAGAACTGTAAAGCCGAGGCTTCGGGCGGCTGTGCTGAGCCGGAGGTCGTGGGTCATGAAAAAGTCCACCTTCTCAACTTCGCGTATGGCTAGGGCCGTGGCCAGATGGATGGCGTCGAGGGTTCCCACAACCGTCGGAAAGGATTCGCTTGCCCTTTGTAGGATCCTTTCACTTACCGGGTGGATTGCCAAGGTCTCGTGAACAACCCGAATGTCTCTTGTCAGATCGGCAACTTCTCCGTCAGAAAGATTGCCGGAGAGCCGAAGACGATCCACGGTTCTTAGCGCCTCGACACGCCACAGGCTGCTGCTATACCCCTTGTCCCATTTACCCCAGGCCTTTATCGGATTCGGCTCCCGGAACAGCACTCGTAAGACCACGGAAGTATCGACGTAAACTGTCATCTGCGCTGACGATCTTCTAAGAGCGTGCCCACGGCGGAGATGGTTCGCCTGGGTTTTATCCCTCTCAGCTTTAGGAGATCCTTCACGGGCCGGGAAGGTTCCGTGGACTGGGACTCTGGCGCAGATGCAGGGAGGATACGAGCAACCCGTTGACGGTGAGACGTCACCACGACTTCCTCTCCCTCTTTTACCCTTTTCAGGTAATAGCTCAGCTTCTCTTTCAACGTGGCTACATTTACAATACTCATGACCATTATATAGTCATAGACTAGTCATACTGTCAACAAGGGCTTACGGGGTTTGAAAACTCCTCTTTTCTTCGCCGCCCTTTTGTTCTAAGTCTTGCTGAATGTCGCCACAGCTCCTTACAGCTCTTGCCTCCTGCTGTGTCGTCGGAGGAACGATCACTATTGCTCTGGGGCGCTGGGTACCATGCCCGCTTGTCCGGCGGATTTGTTTTGTATTAGATAAGGTTCGGGAGGATTCGTTATGGTCTTGAATTCGCATCAGAGAGCGACGATTGAAGCGGCGACGGCGCGAATTATCCCGGCCGACCATGATCCGGGGGCATTGGAGGCCGGAGTCATCGTCTATATTGAACAGACGTTTGCCACCCACGATGGCGATCACGTGCAATTGTACTTCGATGGCGTCCGAGAGCTTGATGAACTGGCGCGTCGACAATTTGCCGCGGAAGCGTTTTCTTCCTTGGGACCGGAGCAACAGGATAGAATCCTCAGGCTGCTGGAAGAAAAAGGCAGCCCGTTCTTCTCCCTCCTGGTGCGGCATGCCATGGAAGGATTCTATGGCGATCCGCGTCATGGCGGAAACAAAGACCGCGTGGGCTGGACTATGCTGGGATTTCCGGGGCCTTCTTATCCGAAGGGGTATTCATCGCCGCTTGGCTGGTACGACGGCCATCTTCCCGACGGATTCGCGTCGCCTAAAAAGAGGAGCGATCATGAGCCGGAATGAAGCTGTGGATGTCTGTATCATTGGGGCTGGCGCTTCCGGGCTTGTGGCGGCCAAGGAGCTGAGCGAGGCGGGGCTGTCGGTTGTGATCCTGGAGCGCGGGCCCTGGCACCAGAGGAGCGATTTTGCCCCGGAGGACGAGATCTCTACCAAGCGCCGCCACTTTTTTTGGCCCACGGTGGAGCAGGAACCCCGCACCTGGCGTCTCAACGCGCAGAGCCCAACGGAGTTTCTATCCGCGGATGTCCAGGTCTTCTCCAATGCCATGTGCGTCGGCGGCGGGACAGTTCACTACAGCGGGCTCTCATGGCGCTTTCACGAATCCGACTTTCGGGTGAAGTCTACCGACGGCTCTGTAGCGGGAACATCGATCGAGGACTGGCCCATCAGTTATGAGGATATGGAGCCCTACTATGAGAAAGCGGAGTGGACTATCGGCATCTCAGGCAAAGGATGGTCCAATCCCTTTGATCCGCCGCGCAGACGCGACTACCCTGTCCCTCCGGTTGCGCGCAACAGCGCCGGCGCCATTCTGGAAAACGGTTGCCGCGCTCTAGGCCTCCATCCCTTTCCGGCGCCTATGGCTATCCTCTCCCGTCCTTATGACGGGCGGCCGGGATGCGTCAACAAAGGTTTCTGCTCTGGATACGGTTGCCCGGTAGGGGCGAAGTCGAGCACTTTAGAGGCGCTCTTGCCTAAGGCGCTGGCCACCGGGCGATGCGAAATTCGCCCTCTCGTTATGGCCCGGGAAATTTCGGTGGATAGTGGAGGGCGGGCGGCAGGCGTGGTTTATATCGACTCAGCAGGAACCGAGCAGTTCCAGCCCGCCCGTTTGATTCTACTGGCCGCAGGAGGGGTGGAAACGCCGAGGCTGCTACTGCTCTCGAAGTCGTCGCGCTTCCCCGAGGGCGTTGGAAACAGCAGCGGACTCGTAGGGAAGAACCTGATGCTACATGCCCCCGGCCCGATTGTTATCGCCATTTTCCCCGAAGCCGTAGACGGCCATCAGGGATCCCCCTGCACCAGGGTGATGCAGGACTTCTATAATACCGACAGTCGAAGAGGCTTCATTCGCGGCGGCTTTGTCCATCCGAGAGCCCACGGCGGGGATCCCGTCGACTATGCGCTCCAGCCGGTTCACGGTGCGCGCTGGGGCCTGAAGCACAAAGATTCCATGCGCGAGAGCTGGCGTCACTATCTACACAGCCACTGCACCGGAGAGAGCTTACCGGTAGAGAGCAACATGGTGGATCTGGATCCCGAGGTAAAGGATCGCTTCGGTCTTCCCGTGGCGCGCATCACCTACACCAGCCATGAGAACGATATCCGCCTGGGCAGCTTTCTCGCGGAACGCTCGCGGGAGATCTTCGAGGCGGTCAAAGCCAGCAAGGTGATCGTTCCACCTTCGCGGCTGCGCAAGCTCCACAACCACCAGATGGGCACTTGCCGCATGGGAAACAGTCCCGGCTCGTCGGTGGTCGATAAATGGTGCCGCTCCCATGACATGCCGAATCTATTCATCATAGATGCCAGCGTCTTCGTCACTTCAGGCGGGCTGAACCCGGCACTGACCATCGAGGCAAACGCCTTTCGCGTCTGCGATTATATCGTGTCCGAGGCCAGGCGGGGAAACCTGGGATAGATCACTCGCATTCCTCAGAGCCGATGGCGCTTTGACATCTAGATGTCTACTATGATACATCTAGCCATATGAAGACAACCGTAGATATTCCCGATTCTATTTTGGAGGAGGCGCGCAAGCTGGCAGCGCGTGAAGGCAGCACCGTAAGAGCCCTGGTCGAGCAGGGGCTGAGGAGGCTTATCAGTGAGCGCAAGCGGCCCGGCGGCTTTCGTCTGCGAAAAGCGACCTTTAAAGGCGAGGGGCTTCAGCCCGGCGCCGCAGGCGCTTCCTGGGAGCGGATCAGGGATATGGCTTATGAGGGGCGCGGAGGATGATAGCCGTGGACACCAACCTGCTCGTCTATGGCCACCGGGAAGATTCTCCATGGCACGATGCTGCATACAAGAGAATAGCGGAGCTGGCGGAGGGCAGGGCGCCGTGGGCCATCCCGTGGCCGTGCCTGCACGAATTTATCGCCGTCGTCACCCACCCCCGGATCTACACCCCGCCCACGCCTCTTGCGGGGGCGCTAGACCAGGTGGAGGCCTGGCTGGAGTCGCCGAGCTTGGTTTTGCTGGCGGAGACCGAGGGATACTGGCCGGAGCTGCGCAATCTGCTGGAGCAGGGTCGTATTGCCGGCGCGCAAGTCCATGACGCCCGCGTGGCCGCGATTTGCCTCGCGCACGGCGTGCGGGAATTGTGGACGGTGGACAGGGACTTCGGCCGCTTCCCAACGCTGACCATCCGTAATCCGCTCGTAGGCTGATCGCCCGCCGTAAGGGGATACCGAAGTACCAGACCTACATCAAGACACTGCTTCACAAGATGCTCGTCAAAGAAGCGGAGAACGGACGGTAATACTTGTAGTCAAATAGGCAGGCCTGAACCGCAAGTTGTATGCCGTCTAAGAGAAACGGGCGATATTTGCCAAAGCGGAGATAAGAGATAAGGATGGAAGTGTCCAAAACCCAAAGGGTAGGACTAATCGGCAAGCTTCCTCCCCCAGGTCCCCCGTTTCCTAAGTCTCTCCAGCGCGGCTATGGCTTCGGACGCGTCAAGGGTCCGATCCACGGCGACACGGATCGCTCCGGATTCCGAAGAGACACCAAGGATCTTTTGCAACCTTTTCACCTTGCTTCCATCCACGATGAAATTCTTCCGATCCAGCCTCTGCGTTTGTGCCTTAGACATACCCCCCACCCTTCTCCGATGTGGAATTTATAGATAAATCCTACACACACGAGGTAGGCGAGTCAAGAAGCAAAAGACCGTTCTAATTAGGATTTTGGTGATCGTCTTGGAGGGCTAAACTGATGGCGAGGTTAGCTATGGCTAAAGTCACCGGGCCTCCTGATTCTTAAATCCGGCGGCGACCTGCTCTTCCTTATTTTCTCCTCGCTTCAATGCTTCTTGGGCCGCTTCCGGCATGTTATGCACTCGATCTTCGCCGGCATCGCTTTCTCCCTTTTTTCTGATTTTTTCCTCTGTACTATCCGATAGCTTAGACGCTCAAAAGGACTCCGATCTTCAACCCTCATGCGCTCCGCATTTCATCAAGCCTGGCCAAGACTTTTTCCCCTTTTTGTTTTAATCCGGTGGCGCTAGTGGATAAAGGAGGGCTTCAAGGAAAGATTGTCAAGATTGTACGGCCTGACCTCAAGCGCCCTCTGGGGCTCTGATTCTTGAGGCGATTTCTTTTAATCTCTTTTTTCGAGTACTGCAACGAAAAAGGCCCGTCCGCCTCGGCAGGATCAGGCTGAAACTAAAAACTAAAAACTGAAATTTGTAGGCGCCGGAGGACTGAACGACTGGAACGGAGTAAAAAAGCTCAACACCTAGCTCTTAAAAGCCAACAGCAGACTTCTAATGGGTGACCCCTTTGTCTAACGCTGGCGCTCAGCCGCGGCGCGAAGCCCGTCGGCTGCAGCGCGGTGTTCGGCGCGCAACCCATGTCACGAGGGAAAGCAAACGCAAAGACGACGGCCACCGCGATATACCTCGCGGGCTTGCTATCGAAGTCCCCGCAGGACTTCGAGTACCTTTGTGGCGTCCGGTCTATCCTCGTCATTGGCTGCGACGTGTGAGAAGCGAAGCACGCCGGCCTTGTCGATGATGAGCGTCGCGATGGCGTAATTCCAGCGTAGATTCAACACGCCGTACTCTTCAGCGAGTGTTCGGTTCGGTCCCGGAATTAGCGGGAACGAGATCTTTAGGGTATCGCGGGTCCGTTCGACGTCCCGACGATTCCCTACGCTAGCGATCGCGATCGTTTCCGCGCCGAGCGCATGAATCTCGCCGATATGCTGCTGCAGCTCTCCGAGCTGTCTCAGGCACGGCTGTCAGGTATGCGAAACGTAGAAAACAAACACGACATTCTTCACCCCGCGAAGCTCGCTCAGCGCAACAATGCGATCGTTGACGTCGACCAATCGGAAGTCCGGAGCCGGCTGGCCGGTCCGCGCCATTGCGCACGCCGAGAGGGCGACAGCAACGGCAAGAAAGAGGGTCAGAAGTCGCGGCGTTCGAAGACTAAGCATTTGCGTTTCCTCCTCCTACCATTCCAGGCGGGATTTCCGATATGGATCACGTTCTATTCCCACTCGTTGCCGCTGCGGGTTTACTGAAGGGCACATCGATCTCCTTTCCAGATTGACCTGTCTTACAGATGCGCCGAACTATTAAGTGAGCCGTTTAGGCGGCGTCATCGTTGGCGGCCTATCCCGGATGGCTCTGTAATCCCTTTAAGGCAGAATCGCATGTAATATTCCTCCTCTACGAAAACTCTGTCAAGAACTATTTTGCCAGCTGTAGTAGCAACGTAACTCTGTCAGGGGCTAATGGCAACGTGATTATGTCAGGGTATGGAAACAAGGATAACCCTGACGATGGAAGAGCAGAAGCGAGCAGCAGTAATAGAGAGGGTCTTTAGGAGGGAGCTTAAGATGGCAGAGGCGGCCATGGTGCTTGGGATATCAGAGCGCCACAGTTACAGGATCAAGGCCAAGATCTGGAAGGAGGGAGTCAAAGGAGTCGTGCATGGCAATCGAGGCCGCCACTGCAATTGGAAGCTTTCTATAGGGACCGAGAGACGCATTGTGGAGCTGGCGCGGGGGAAGTACCGGGGCTTTAACGATCATCATCTGACCGAGAAGCTTATGGAGGAGGAAGGGATAGAGGTTTGTAGGGAGAAAGTGCGCCAAATCCTTCGCTCCAAGGGGATAGCCTCTCCTCGTAAGAGGCGCCCTCCCAGACACCGAAGCCGCAGAGAGAGGAGGGCATCTGAGGGGATGATGCTTCAGGTCGATGGGAGTCCTCATGACTGGCTGGAGGGTAGAGGGCCATATTTTACCCTGGTAGGGGCAATCGATGACGCCACCAGCAAGGTGAGCGACGCCTTGTTTGTACAAGCCGAGACGAGCTGGGCCTATCTGAAGCTTTTCTTGGGAGTCTTTAAGAAAAAAGGGCTCCCTCACTCTGTCTATTCAGATCGTCACAAGATCTTCTTTACCGATCGGGAGCCCACTATTGAGGAGCAGCTTAAGGGCAAGCGTCCCAGGACTCAGGTAGGAAGAGCATTAGAGGAGCTCGGCATTACTCTGATCCCGGCGGGCTCGCCTCAGGCCAAGGGAAGGATAGAGAGACTGTGGGGGAACTTTCAGGATCGGCTGGTCAGCGAGTTGAGGTTAGCGGGAGCCAGGACCAAAGAACAGGCTCAAGCGGTGCTGGAT